>JACCDO010459752.1_pt1 | contig 29524 bp, 18 predicted proteins | sample 7446101 | NCBI WGS metagenome assembly JACCDO01 (sample SAMN15323440, study PRJNA562643) | freshwater metagenome | isolation source: river surface water | place: USA:Blue River Watershed | collected 2017-08-16
ACAAAATAACTGACGCCATATTTAGAGAAGCTAGTCAAGGTGGCGCCAAGGCGACAATCAACCAATACCGCGATTGCTTGAACAGGTATATGATTGCATTAGAAGACGGATCCATCAGTGAGTGGTACCGTCAGCGAGGACTATAACTCTTCATATATCCCAACATCTGTATTCTGTTAAATATTCTTTCTTTACGTTTTTTGTTGACTATTTGCTCCTTACTCGCATCGCTGCCACGGGGTGCTACGCACTTTAGAGCTGAGAGAGAAGTCTGAAGATCCGGATACGTATTAAGGTGTGGAGTACACTGTGGACCAAGTAGTTCAAAAATTGAAAAAAGTGACTTTCGAAGGGAGTAATTGTGTGGGGCTAGAGACAGAGCTGATTATCTGATTTGATGGCGCAACCTCGTCACATTAGTGTTGCCAAGTTCTTGACTCTAAGTAAAAATGCTGTCAAATTATCGCCACATTTTCATAGGTACAAGATCGGGATACAATACCGCGGTGATCGCCACACGGGATGGTGCGGCAATGATGATGGATCTGTTTTTTCGGTTGAATCTGCTTTAAAGAAGATGTTGAATAAGTTTGTTGGTGCTGAAAATTATGAGAATTTTAAAGGTTCTTCAAGAACTGATCGAGGAGTTCATTCGATACGAAATGTTGCTCATGTCGATATTATTCGACGCAAGGATAATGAAGTCAACCCATTGCCTTTTGACCCAACTGTAATGAAAGTTGCTATGAATTTCCACTTGGAAGCTAACGAGAAAACGTCAAGCGTTGTAATCACTGATGTATCCCTTGCTGATGAGACCTTCGATGCTAGGTTATCAGCAACAGGAAGAACATATTTGTATAGAATTATATATAGTAAACAAAGTGATGTGCAAACTCCGCCGTTTCTATTCAATAGAGATTACGCCTGGTTTATTAGTAAGAAAAATTTCGACTTAGATATAGATAAAATGCAAATGGCTGCCAATATGCTCCTCGGAGAGCACGATTTCTCTTCATTCCGCAATAGCAGTTGTCAATCGTCGACGCCTTACCGCAATATCACCCAACTGTCCATAGCTAAAGACATTGTGTCGTCGGATCGCGCCAATTACGCCGTGACCAACGAGTTCAACGTGACATCCCAACTCAACCTCTCTCTGAGTCAAAAACTCCTGGTCAACGACCTTCAAGTGGTTACTTTCGTCATAACTGCCAATTCCTTCCTGCTAAAAATGGTGCGAAACATCGTCGGCACGTTGTTCGATGTGGGGAGTGGGAAGCTGACGATAGAGCAGTTTCGGGATGTGTTTCAAGTCAGAGATCGCAGCTTGAATCGCAGCAGGACAGCTCCTGCCGAAGGGTTATTCTTGATGGATGTGCACTACGACACCCCCCAAGACCCGTCAAGTCGCACCTAACCTCGCGCCTGCCTGCGTGGCGGTCGTGATAGTGAACTGTCTTACTTTGTCTATTTTGTTTACTTGTAACACGTCATAAAAAATACAATTTAAAACTCAGCTGATCCGGGATACCTTGGATATGCGATCGCTTCCCTGATATTCTCGATGCCCGTTGCATAGCACACCAGCCTCTCAAAGCCTAGGCCGTAACCGGAGTGTGGTACTGTTCCGTACTTGCGCAGGTCTAAGTACCACCAATAATCCTCTTCGTTCAAGTTGAAGTCGCGCATTTTAGCTTTTAACGTATCTAATCTCTCCTCTCGCTGCGATCCGCCGATAAGCTCGCCGATGCCAGGCACCAGCAAGTCGAACGAGTCGACGGTCTCGCCATCTGCGTTGTCGCGCATGTAAAAAGCTTTTATTTTACGAGGATAATTATGCACGAAGACACCTAATTGAGTGGTGGAGTGAGTGGTCAGTGAGGGGAAGAGGGGCGTAGGACGTACATGAATTGAATTTCTTTTCGGCTAGCCATCTCTCGTGTTCTGTCTGCAAATCGGTGCCAAATACAACATTTGGGTACTGCCATTTGCTGGGATCTAGCTTGATCTCATCTTGCAGTAGCTTGATGGCGTCACGGTATTGTATCCTCACGAAGGGGTCCTGTACCAGCTTCGTTAGACGAGTTTTCACGTTTGGATCAACGAACTTCTCAAAGAAGTCCATGTCGGTCTTGCAAGTTTCCAGCGCGTATTTAACGACTACAAGTAATAGATAAAAGGTGAGTGAGTGAGTGAGTGGAGTAGAAGGTATGGTGTGTTGGAAACCTGATTTCACATATTTCTCTGCGTTGGTCATTGCGTCGTTCAAGTCGGCGAATGCCATTTCCGGCTCGATCATGTGGAACTCTGCTAGATGGCGCGTAGTTTGGCTGTTTTCTGCTCTGAAAGTAGGACCAAAAGTGTAAATATCTCCCATTGCGCACGCGTACGTCTCTCCACTTAACTGTCCCGAAACTGTCAGATAGGCGGGTTTGCCGAAGAAATCTTGGGTGAAATCAGTGCCATCTTTGGTTTTAGGGATTTTGTTGACGTCGTCAATAGGTAGAGTCGTCACTCGAAACATTTCGCCAGCACCTTCACAGTCAGATGCGGTGATTAATGGACTTTGTAAATATATAAACCCTTCATTTTGAAAGAACGTGTGTGTTGCGTATGCTAAAGCACTGCGAACTCTGGCAACGGCAGATATTGTATTAGTGCGTGGTCTAATATGGGCAATAGTTCGTAAAAACTCTTGCGAATGACGCTTTTTTTGTAATGGATATACATCGGGAGGACAATCACCTATTAAACGGATTTCTTGTGCTTTGACTTCATATTTCTGTCCTTTTCCAATAGATTTGACTACAGTTCCAATAACTTCACAAGCTGCACCAGTAGATAACTTTTCAATAATATTGAAACTAGGTATTTCTGCTTCTATAACCGTTTGTATTCCAGTAATACTAGAACCATCATTAATTTCAACGAAAGCGAATCTTTTTTGATCACGAACAGTTCTAACCCAGCCCTTCACGCTTATTGTTCTACCCTCCATACTATTATTTAAATCTTCTAAAATATTTTTTACTTTAATTCTTGGTGTCTCAGCAGAAGTTGACATAGCCAAAATTGTGCGACTAAGGAGTGGGCGCATAGAGCGCCCAAAACGGAAAGATAGGGCGTGTCCACACAGCAACATTACCTGCAGCACTAGCACCTCACACAGCCATAGTTGCATTCCCTTTTCCTTTTCTACGCACGATGCGTGACTGGAGAAAAGTTCCGCAAGGACCCAACACACACCAAGACTGGTCGTGCAGTGCTTCACGGTGTTGTGTGGTGAGTGGCGACAGGAGTAGCGCTGTTTCGTGGACATATTCCAGTTAATTTCTTTACAACTTCGTTTAATTTAGATTATTAAAATTTAACAAGATATAAGACGAGCGGGAATGAAAATACTGTTACCCTCATAGTGTACAATGCGCGAGGTTACAAGAGCTACGAAAGTAAAGTAAGTTATGTTCAGTTTTAATGAGTATCTTTTCTTCACAGAAGATCGCGGAACTTAACACATCGAAACTTTGGCCCAAGAGGAAAGTAAAGGAAGGCACTCCTGTGTTGGGTATGATGATCTGAGATTTGAGGAGCAAAGATGAAAGGAAAGGAAGATACTAATGACATTGTGCGTGAAGGTTTCGTGCAGAAACGTGGAGGTCGAATGCATTCATGGAATAAACGATATTTCGTATTAACATCCAATAAAATAGCGTACAGAGTGAAGAATGATTCGTCACCGTACAAAGCAGCGTTTGATTTAGTTCCCGGTTGTAAAGTAACCGAAGTGAGAGAGGAGACGATTGGTGCACTTAAAGGTAAGAAGGCGTATACATTTTGGATTGTTTGGCCACATGATAAGAACAGTGGTAAAACCAGCAAAGATAGTAAAGGAAACACAGATGACATTCTATCGGATGATGAAGACGAGCCAGAAACTAATGAAACCAATAAAGTAGATACAAAAACTGATGAAAATGCCGTAACAGAAACTAAAAAACCGAAAGGATTAAAAACTATAGTTGAAACAGAAGTTATGGCACAAAGAACTCAGCAAAGGCAAGCTGCTGCTCAATTAGAAAGACATGTAGCTCACGATAATAACATAAGTCTGGGGTTCAAAGTAGCGGCTCTTACTGTTGGAGGTGTCATCATTGGTGCTGCAACTATGGGTACTGGTTTAGTTCCATACTTACTTGTCGTAGGTGTGTCAGCAGTCGCTGGTGGTGGTGCAATATTATCAGTGAGAAGACCTTCTGATAGTAGAATTATACTGGCATTCGACACGATGTGGTCGGCGTTAGATTGGAAACAGTCTATTGAATTACAAATCAATCGGTTAGAGAGTAAACTGAAGCCAACGTTGCCTCTGTTCACGGATCCCAACGTGATCTCTTACCTTATGTCGGCAGCGAGCACTTTTCACGACCAAACATGGAAAAAAGTGCATATTTGTGAGGATATGCGGATAATGAAACACTTGAGTCCTATTGACGGCACGCAGTGCTTCCGAGCGCAACTAGTCATTCACGCGTCTCCTGTTTCGGTGTTTTTGGCACTCATGGAGAACAATTGCTGGCCAAAATGCGGTCAATTCAAGATCGAGAAGGCGGTCGACGACCACGCGGACATCATCGGTGTAAGCGTGAAAACAAATTGTAAGAAAGTTTTCGGAGATTGTAACGTCGATAGGAACATGTGTCTGAGTAGGTTTTGGAAGCTGGACGACGACGGGGTGTACCTCATAACTCTCACCTCCGTAGAATGCACGGCGGAAAATATTGCGGAAGCTTTTAGTTACGAAGTAAACAGCACGTCAACCCTCACCGCTGTCATCACGGTGTCGCCTCGAATCGACCACACCATCTACGACGACGACCTGTCGGAATCCCTGGTGTGTTGCACGATTCAAGTGTCTTCAGACGCTAAGTGGCGACCAGGTGAGATGCATGGGTTTGTTAACGACTTTTTGCAGCAGCACTTGTTAGGTGTGAGGCAGACCCTCATGCTGTCGAAGTACAACGTCAACCAGAAAGACGGCGCTCATGGCGCCGATATGGTTGCATATAATAGTATAATTCAGGGGCCAAGTATGCCGAAGAGTGCGACCAGCGACTCGCAGTCCCTCCTGGATGAGGACCAGTCGAGCGCTCCTCATACTCCTGTGGTGGACGTTGGAGACAAGGAAGAGAAACAGAAAGCTGCGGACGTAACCACGAAGGAGAAACCAACTCGAAGATTTTTTAGAAGACCGCTAATTGGTAGAAGCAAATCCGTGGAGCCGGCTGCAGCTGCTGATAACGATAAGAACACTGTGTATGAATCCATCTCTGTCTCACCTAATCACACACCTACTCGAGGACGCACTAAAAGCGCAACTATAAACTTAGAAGCTTCCGCTTTAAGAGGACAAATCGCATCAAAAGAGTATGAAATGCAGCGTCTAGATCGCGTTTTGAGGCGGAAAGAAAAGGACAAAGACAAGGGCGGCAATGTGGTAGTTAGCTCGTCGGCGAACTCTAGTAACAACATGCTTCAGCAGCAGAAAGAACAGAATTTAAGTGAGTTAAGTGAATTAAAGGTGAAATACAAGAAGCTGACCGGGACCGCGTACGAAGAGAGTACAAGGAAAGGTCCGTTGAGTAGATTGAGGGGTTATGCGTCCCGAAGAACAGCCAAAGCGAGCCAAACAACGCCTGTCAAAGGTGCGGTGGTTGCAACATCGACCGTGTCAACATTTAAAGCGGTGTCTGTTCCTACTAGCAAACGTCCACACCACTGGCGTCCGATGAAGTTAGACCAGAACAAAGTGTACATTTTCGACGAGGAGGTCAACAACGACTCCAAGGTCAACATCGCCGTCGTCGGGGTCTTCATCGTGTGCCTCTTGGGCACGTTTTGTCTGGCGAATTTACTGTCTTTCCTACCATAAGACGAAATACAGAAATTGTTTCATAATGTAATTACACACATAATTGTTTACTTGCTTGACACGATCCACATCAGCCACCACTCGACGCACGTGAATGGCAGCAGAAGAATATCCAAAGGAAATGGTAATCCGAACGCCGTGGAGAGTTGGAACCAAACTCCCGCCGCCGCCATAACGTAGCCGATTACCTCGTCCAGATGGGTTTCCTCGTGATTTATGTTAATATATCCCATCTCTCTGCAGTACTCTAGTATATTCTTGCCAAACATATTGCCACCTCGCACTGCGGAGTGGATGGCAGTGATGATTCGTTGCAACAACCATGCAAATGATATCGCCGAAGACCTGATGACATACGATACGGTCGGAGCCGTCCATTTCTTGTAATCGTCACTCACGCAGCTTTCCAAAACAGGGACAATATACACCAAAGCTGGTCTCTCTACGATTGAACCAATCGCATTTCCTAGAGTTATTGATTTAGCAAATTGTAATTTTAAGGTAGCAACAACTGCGAAGAAGCCAGCATTTAACCCACCGAATGCAGTTGCAAGTTTTTGGGGATCTAGCGTCCGTAATGCTAGATAGAACTTACGTTCTGTCAATTCTTTAGAACTTATTTGTTCTACATCAGGTACCCCATCATTATTATCATCCTTTAAGTTATCAGCTTTGTTAGCCTCGATTAATTTCTCGGTATCATCATATATATCTTTCAGGCACCTTATCGTTGTGTCATAACCAATCAACTTATAAGCTTCAATTGCGGCAATGATTGTCATATATTTACCACCAAAGAATATCATAATAATACCTAAAAATGATGGTAAAAGCAAATCCAATCGATAAGGCCTCAACTTTATCCACAACTCTGATGCGTGGTGATATATGGTGATTAGAATGGTCAATACTTTCTCAACAACTGTAGCGATAATTCCTACAAATGGAGCTGCTGATTGTAGATAAGGCTTGAATGTTACTGGAACGGAATTAGCTAAAGTCTCGACCATTTCCTCTGTGGGATGCTTCGTGGTTGGAGCTACGGCTCCCGATGGCTTTCTCTGACGCAATCCTGTGCCTTCCATCTTGTTCTGTACACAGACTCTCTGTTACTTTTTTCTTCGGATCTTTTTTCTACTCGACTCACAGTGGTACCGGCGTCTTCTTTAACGTGATTCCCGTCAGATTTCGGTGCATTTAAATGCGACTAAGCTGATTCAGGCAAGATAATTTGGTCTGCAATCCTCTAGTCATTCTTTCAGCCCAGCGTATCTATTTCAAGTCTTTTCCGCTTAGCCGGTACGCAGGTGCTTCAGTTAAACATAGGAACAGAGGGACATCGAGGAGCTTCCGAGTTGTGAGATAAACCCACTTTCTGGCACGGGTTGGGATCTCTAACAGCGTATTCTGAGGAATATGTACATAGGGCCATGGCAAGACTACAACCTGGCGCGTATGCAAGAGTATATGCAGCGAAAGATGGCTGGCGGTTCATTCGTCGATGTTGAGCGTCAAAATGCTAACTTTAAGAGTAATTTGGAGCAAACGATTATTAACTCGTTAGATCCATTCTCTGCCAGAAAAGTGCTAGCATCATTACAACCGTTGTTGACAGATGGAGGTAAAGACAGGAATGATGTAGTAGCACAAGAACGTGGAAACAAATTAGTTCCACAATTACAAATAGGACAAAATATATCTACTGAAAAAGTTAAACTAAAGAAATCTATTAGAAAGAATGAAAATAAAGGGTTCATTGCCGCACCTCCATCTGATCCGAGGTCCAAGAAGGCCAACAGGAGACCAATTTTATTGATTAAGGAAAGTGTCAGTCAACATCCACAAATTTATAAAACTGAAGACGACGAGAATATAAATACCGACCGTGACGCATCAACACCGCCTCTACTGTCGATACGATCAACATTGAGTGAACCTACTCAACCACCTCCTAAGGCATTACATGGCAACTTTGCTATAGATAAGAAGAAAAAAAAATACTATAATAATCATGAGAAGGACAATGAAAATAATATCGTGCTATTACCACCACTACAGCAGCAGCAGCAATCGCACCAATACTCCCAGCAACAGCCGCCGTACAACACCGCCAATGCGATCTCATTGCTTAGATTAGAGCGGTCAATGAGGCAACAAAAACAAGTTGATTTATCATCGTTTTGGGATTGGAAAGGCAAGAAAAAGCAAGAAACAGTAGTAGAAACCGATGACGGCACGGACGCCAAGCTGGACAAAGTGAATAAAATGAAGGAATTGTATATTAGTAAGGGATCCCAGCCTTTACTAAGTCCGCTTAGAGTGCCGCAACACAAGCCCACTGTCGAAGCGGTCACCGTGACGCAGCGGCCAGCTTCTCCAGATGTTAAAGACATGGATATAACCGACAATGAGCTGCTACTTATCTCCAAATACTTTAAAAGCAGTGAAGGAATACCACCAAATGAGACCAAGAATGCAACGAAGCTGTCGTTCATGAACGATTCTCCCCCCGACACACCTTCCAACACGTCGCCAGCTGCCATCAACCCGCTCGGCAGGTCGCCCGCTGGATTCGACGAGTTGTATGCTGGAGGCATAGACGGCCTCCTCAACTGGTCCAATAATCTGGATTTAGACAGCTTGTAGCCGTTGCAGCGTGTATATTTGTCATTATGTTACAAAAAATCAAATTTATCTAACAAAAACAACGTTTTATGGTGCTCAAATCCCTCGTATCTCTGCTTTCCGTAGAACAAATAGTCGAAATCGATGGAACTCACTCCCGCTTGAGCGATGGCCCACGTGCCCCAGTACAGGTGCGACGCAAGCGCGAAGTAACACAAAATATCATCAAATCCCTCGTAAAATGAGTCGCATTCTTGCACCACCAACGCGCTGGACGCGCAGGCCTTCAGGTAGTATCGGATGAAGTCTACGCGGCTCGACTTGGAGGGAAATTTGTTCTTTATGTCGAAGTCAAAACCAGAATATTCACAGAAATGGTTCGCTATGTCGAAGCCGCGGTAGTTGTAGCCGGTGTATTCAAAATCAATGAGTGTGATGCCATCTGTTTGGATTTCCGTTGGGGCTGCGCTAGAGTCCGGAGTAGGGATTGACTTATCTAGTAGTATGTTGCCGCACAACAAATCGTTGTGGCACAAACTAATATCAAGTGCGAATGCAGCTCCTGCTTCGTACGCATCGGTACCTTTCCCTCTTGACTTGATGTACTCACTGAGATTACTAATTCTCTTCACCATGTGATCCATCTCAGCCTGCATATTCGCTAAATTGATGTTGTAGCTTGCAGCCCTCTCGCGCAGCGCGCTATTCGTGGCCATAACATCGAGTGCGATAGTGAAAAAACTATTAATTTTATCCCATAACAGGACAGTAGCTCTATCTAATTCATCAATATGTTGAGAATGAAATAATCCCAATGCAGTGGCGATCCGGGGATAAATACTAGCTTCATACATTAACTCTGGTGTAAGCGCACGTGCAGATATATATCCCTCGATCCGACCATTATTGAATATCCCGTAGTATGTAGGTGCTCTATTTTGTTTCGATAAAGATGAAAATATGATATTTTCTACGTCTCTGTTAATGAATAGCTCGGTGCTACAACCGTATAGTCGCACAATAAGTCGATCGTTATCACCATATTGAAGTAAATAAACTACATTTGTAATTCCTCCTGTCATAGGTTGAATTACTAGTTTACTTTCATCAAATGATGAATCCGATAGTAATTCTGACCAAGACGGTATCATCTCCTTTAAAATTGATAACATGCTATGAAATGGTATATTAGTTGTGAGTTTTATATGGATTTGTTGAAGAAATAGACAACTTACCTCTCCTTCAATGCAGAGGTATTTGAGGCATCGACTGCGAGAGGGCAGACGACATGAGGGTTGTTCAAATATACCATCGCATTCTCCATTTTAACTGATTCACTTGCGGATTCGTGCAGAATTCTCTCCTTAAACCTGGTAAATTGAAGATCTACCGCCGATCAGTGAGATCAACTTTTCGCTTAAACCACACCCAAAAATAGAAGCAAGGAAAAGAAAGGCAATTTCACGTACAGGAAGAATTTCTAGGAGAAATCTAGACGATATGTTAGTCGAGGAATGTTCCATTAAGACTTGGTGAAGTGAATTGAGGTTAACATAGCATGCTTGCATCCGATTCTATTTTCCTTATCCAAGAATTAATTCAGGAGAAGAAAGCAGCAATTCGCTCTCCCGTCAAGAGTAGAAGCAAGGTTGGTGCTTATAGTATTGGTAAAGGTGGTAACAACAATGATCGCAAACTATTTCATGACACATTGAGGCTGTTGTTTCATTCTGGAATAAAGCCTTCATATTGTGTCCCTACATCGCCAAATGGTATTAATTGGTTAGAGATACCCAAACCTGTTTCTGTGTATGGTGCTAACCTTCCGATTGATAGAGTAGATAGGAAGCGCATGCAGTTAGACAATATAATTCAACCTATAATTGAAATTATTGAGTATCTTCAACATAGGAAATCGAAAATTAGAATTGTTGAATTTTGCGCTGGTTCTGGATCCGTTGCGTTGCCGTTGAGTTTCATGTATCCATCAATAGAATTTGTTTTCATTGATAACAAAGAAAGGTCGTTACTGATAGCGCAAAAGAGAAGTAAAGACGCTGAATTACAAAACACAAACTTTACTCTGGGAAACATCGAGGATTATGAGGATGCTTTTGATATTGGCGTCGGTCTTCACGCATGTGGAAATGCTTCTGACATTATTATTCAGAAGTGTATCGCGGCTCGTGCATTTCTAGTGGTGTGTCCTTGTTGTGTTGGCAAGGTAAATTTAAGTAATAACAAGAAACCACGAAGTTTTGTGTTTGAAAAGATAATTGGAGGGATCAAGAGTAGCGATGATTTATATCACAATTTGATAAAGGCTGCTGACATAGGGCATGGGGGTGATGCGGATGAAGGTGGAGTCGATAGTCCAGACACACGGCTTAGAATGCTGTCCAAGTGTTATGTTGAGGAAGATAGACGATTGTTCATCAGTGAGAACGGTTATCAAGCATTCTTATTTAAAATGAACCCTGTGTCTTGCACGCCAAAGAATGATATACTTGTGGGGATTCCTGAGGAGATGCCATATATTCCCATGCTAGAACCGATCGCGGATATTTTTGACACTTCAATACTACTTGATTGAGCAGCGAGGCAGCATTGGGTTGGGTGTATGTGCATAGCGTGTTGTTATTGTATTTATATTGTACCTTGCTTATTTCTCTCTTTCTCTGCACCGACATAGTTGAAACAATATCTAACCCAATGCAATAGTCTGAAACGACCGATGCGAACTTTTCGGCGAAGCCCATCGAAGGACTCCTTCCGGTCAAACCTACCGGCGAGTAGTTAGTTACAAAACAATCTTGGATATGGTGTAGTTTGAACTTAAATATAATTCAAAGTCGCGACACTTTGCTGCAATCTTAATTGGTTTACGCTGGAGAACCTAGTTCCGAAATCGGTATCCACATCTCCGGAACTCGCACCACTGCAGCAGCTGTTTCGAGAACCGAGGAAACAAGGACAGTTCAAGATACACACACTTGTTACAGGTTATTCCCTGGTTGAAGCGATAGCGATAGTACACTTAATATGGCACAGAAGGGTGAGATGACGTTTAGTTACGTAAGTGGGGCAAATGTGTCCAATAAAACGTTAAAAACTGTGTCACTTCAGGTTGCGAAAGGTAATTATCAAGGAGTTGATGCTGTGTTAAAGACTAATCCTGCAATGGCGAATGAAATATACAAAGGGGATTTAATTGTTGGTGGGGATAATATGGCAATTCGTGATGGTGACTCGCCAGTTATTATTGGTTGCAGGTTTCAGGTATCGCCAAATATTATAAACTTGTTGGTATCAAAAGGTGCCAACATATCATATAACAGTACTGATGGTCATACAGGCTTCACACTAGCTTGTGCAACTGACCAATTAGATATCTGTAAAATCTTCGTTGAGAAAGGATACAATATCAACGAAAAATCGAACAATGGCACCTACGGTGTAATTGAAGCAGCTAAAACTGGAGATGCTGACATCATCAATTTCTTGATATCTAAAGGCGCCAACTTAGAAGTATGTGATTCTGATGGTTACTCCGCGTTCTTGTACTCTTGTCGTAGAGCAAACCTTCCTTTGTTCACCACTTTAGTTAATAAAGGTGTTAATGTCAATGCCGTTGCCAAAGACGGGAATAATGCACTAATTCTAGCATGCGAATTCGGATTTATTGATGCCGTGAGGGTGTTAGTTGACAAGAACGTAGACATGAAGCACAAAAATAGTCGTGGTGTTACCGCGCTGGTTGCTGCAGCACAGAAGAAGCACATGAACATTGTCAATCTACTTCTAGCGAAAGGAGCTGATGCTGAAAGTGTCATCGATGCAGACGGTAAGACACTACTTTTGTATGCTTGCGGCAACGGTTATGTTGATACGGTTAAGATATTACTGGAGAAGCGTGCCAATATCCACGCTATCAATAAGGACGGGGACGATGCGCTCAATGTTGCGTGCAAAGAGACTTATTTCTTCAACATCGACGTTGTAAAATGCCTGGTCAAACATATTATTAAAATCGGGGCGCAGGATATGCTGTTTAAATTTGACAACCACGACAAGTTACCGTTTGACTACATTAGTAACGACAAATTTCGTGAAGATTTAGAGGTTTATGCAGAGGAATTAATAGAGAAAGGAGACGCCTCGAGTAAGAACAACTCGGCGAAGGATAATGCGGCGCAATCCACATCAGCACCTGACGCAGCAGCAGCTGGTGCAGCAGCTGGCGCGGCAACTGGCAACGGCAGCGGCAAGTCCGAAACAACCGCGGAAAAGCCAAGTTTCCGACACACACGCCAAGCGTCAATGAAGGCGAAGGAGATTGCTCCAACGCCAGACGAGAAGAAGGACTGCACCTGCCTAATCATGTAGTCGGACTATAGCCTAGATTTATATATTACATAACATACATATGATACACAATTACAGCTTCTTCTTGGTTTGTGAAGGCGGTCGTGCCAACTTCCTGGGATCGACGATGTTCCCTGCGATGGAAGGCTTGGCGGCGCCACCGGACGACACGGCACTTTGTTGTTGTTGTTGGTTATGTGTCGCAGTTACTTGGGCTCTCATGGCACTCATGGATGCGACAGGAGGGTGCAATCCTGGAGCAACTGCTCTTGCGTTGTGTTGATATGAAGGATGACTGGGTGGTGGAGGTGCGTAATTACCAGGCGCGTAACTGCCGTGAGCTGGTCTTGCCTGTTGGAAGCCCTGAGGAGGGTAGCCAGCATAAGCCGAGTGCTGTTGGTAGTGCTGCTGCTGCTGGTGGTACTGCTGAGGTTGATACTGCGGTGGTGGATAATGCGGTGGGTACTGTTGTTGAGGCGGATACTGTTGTTGATGGTATTGCTGCTGGTGGTATTGCTGCTGCTGATGGTATTGCTGAGGCGGATACTGCTGTCTTTGCTGCTGGTGATAAGGCAACTGCGACGAGTTCCTATTGAATTGCTGTTGATGGGAGAAAGGCTGCTGCCGAGGATACTGTTGCTGCTGATTTTGGTGATGATAGCCGTTATTGTTATACTGCCGCGATTGCTGCTGATTTTGGTGATGCTGGCCGCCGTAGTCATTGCCGTAGTGATTGTTGCCTCGACTTTTGTTCTTCAAATCGAGCAAGTTAAACCCTCCCCGGTTGAGGCGAGGCGGTCTTTTCGGAGCCAAGTCAAAATTACTCAAGATACTCTTTTGCAGCACCACACCTGGCAGCAATATCGACTGGTGCTCGACCTTCGGCGCGTAGTTGATGTGGAAGCACAGCGCCTGGTTGCTTGTTATGTTGCTGAAGAATCTGGATGGAGATTCTGGGGCTTGTATGCAAGAATCCAACGATGAAAAGTGGCGCGGCGCCGCTCTACTCAGGGTGCCACCTATGCCACTCCCCTCGAAACCATTGAAATCTACTGATTTCACCTCATACTCAACGCGGGATTGAGTCGAATCTGCACTGCCAACGCCAGTCGTCTGCGACTTCATCAACGCCAGGGCTGCCAACACCTCCGCGTCCTCCTCCGTGCCAGGTGCGTACACAAAAGCACTTTCTTTCAGCTTATTTTCAATGAGAGTGTTCTTGCGGTGCATGATTATCAGCGGCTTCCCGCGCGCATTTCTCATTCTTTCGTCGAAACTTAGCTTGCTTTTACAGGACTCGAACACCGACGTAATTCTGCTTTCGTCGATGAAAGGGAGGAGCAAAATCCACTGATGAGGTATTTTCTTGCCGTTGGGATCTATCGGGATGTCGTCGTTGTTGTACAAGTCGTATATAGGAGATGCGGGATCACTCATAAAGAAGTGTGCAGCTGTTGGCAACGCATGCATGGACTCGCGAGGAAACACAGCTAGTAGTTGTTCAAACGGGCGAAATGGTTGCGCTAATTCAAACTCGATGCTGTACCTGTCGATGTTGACCAAGTCGGACGCAAAGGGTGCGTAGTGGAAAGGGTAGTACCAGTTCCACGACGGACAACCCACATAGTAGTACTTGAGGACCCAGCAAAGCCCTTTGATGTACTGGTAACACATGTTCCCAATGCCGCCGCCTTCTTCGATGTTCTTCTTCTTGAATTTGTCGTTGTAATACCGCTCTTTCCAGCCGCCTTCGTGCAGACGCACCGTGTCCTCCAGCGACTCCCGGTACCGGTCGATGATGCTTTGCTCCTTGTTTTTGATGCGACTTTTTATTTCTGTTTTAATTTTTCCACTTTCTTCTTCTGACATACTCTTGCCTTTTGCTGCCAGGACCGCGGATGGTATCGCGCCCACGTCGTCGTCGCTGTCACTATTGCAAGGATCTTCGGCCTCGTTAACCACGTGCGATGCATCCGCTTCTTCCTCCGTACGCGAGGCTTTGGCCTGTTGCTCGCTTTCGAGCTCATTGACGGTGTCGGGGACCGCGGGAGGACTATCACTTTTGCTGCGTTTTCCTAGTATGCTTTCTCTGATACTTGATGCTGCGACCTTGTTCGATGCATTCGTCGCACTGCTCTCGGCAGTGGAGCTGCTGCTGTTCTTAAGCATTTGACTCAGTTGATCTTTCATCACATCTAATGACACAGTTGCACCAACAGTTGTACTTGCAACAGCACTACTTATAGGCTTGATAAGCTGGTTCTGCATCGCATGTTGCTTGATTGCATCCGCTTCGATCTTCCCTGCTCCTCCCAGTGACTTCACTAGCTTTGAGTGCTGCACCCGTCGCTCGATATTGTCTTCCATCTGCTTTCTCTGGCGGAATACTTCGTCTTCAATTTCACCAACTTTACCTAATATTACATCGACTTGGCGCAAGTTCACATTGCCTCCCGGCGACGTCAAGTAATCCCCGATGGAAGGCAAAATCTCCTTGTATATTTCTATCAAGAAGTCGATCGCGCCATCGCGGAGATCAAGCGATGGTAAGTGAGGTAGAAAGTCGTTGCCAACAAAGAAGCAGATGAATACGAAGTCGTCGATTATTCGCTCCATGTCGAACTTAAACGGCAGCTTGCTCGCTAAGCTACTGAATTCGCCAGTGAGGTAATCGCGCAACACGTGAATATTCAATGTGTTCAATGGCTTCTCATAGACCCATTCATCTTGCGTGTTGTAGGAGTTGGACACAATGCGCTGACTATCCAACATCTTTTGGCCGTCTGATTTCTTGTCGTTCTTTATTGGGTCCTTAGGACCGCCGAAGGAAACTTCTTCTCTCAAGATAGTGAAATGGGGTTCGTGTGTTGCCAATGCCAACATAATTAAATCGGCATCAAGACCGTGTAGTATGTGACGTTGATTCGGATCGTATCCTTCGTATGTCCGTTGGCTCCTTATAAACTGCATTATCTTATGCTCTCCTTCGCCTGGTTCAGAAGCGTCGGAGAATATTACTTTGATGTTTTGCCACGCCGGATCACGGTTCACTCTCTCTAATATGTAATACCATACATACAGTGATAATCGGTACATAAACTCTGTACCCGGGGTGATGACGTTACTATCCCATGGAGTTGGGCTTTCCAAAACGTCCATACCAAGTTCTTCCATTTCTCTTAATACCTCCTTCATCATTTCATTTTTTTCTCTTGCTTCTTTGGCTGCACGAAATCTTCTTGAACGTTGTTGGTTCATTTTTGCTCTTGGTGCAACACCATCAATAGCTAAATATAATAGTCTTCTTGGTCTAACGGCAGTGAATAATCTATCAAGATATTTTGCGACATTAATGTACATTTCTGTTTCTGTTGAAGGACCTTCTCGATTCTCTGGATGACTACACGGATGTATTAAACCATTCATATCTATGTACAAATTATCATATTCTACTCCATTAGGATTGGGCTCCTTTAAATCGAGCGGTATAGTCGTCCCATCTATTACTGATGGACGCTGCTCCAGCAATTCTGCTAATACTTTCGGGTACTTCGCTATTAACCATCGAAAGAATGCAGGAACTAAAGTAAAGTAAATTAAATAACATTAATGACTATAGAAACGAATGGTAGATGGTGGTACCTCCCATGGAATCTGCGTTTGTTCCTGCGTAGAGTTAGGCTGGTGAGCTCTGGGCATGTATTTTTTTTCCTTGGACAGCAAATACCGGTACCCAATCCACTTCGAAATTGCTTCTGATAGTACACTGGATCGGTGGCAGCGATTCTATGAGCAAGTCATCTGCTTTCCAGTAGCGCAACGCGGCTTGGCCTCATTTCCCTTGAAGCTAACACGTTTACGCTCAAAATTGCATTACCGGTACTGCCAAGGATTGGCGATTTCAAGTGCATGCAGAAGAAATCAAATATTGTTTTGCTCATGGCGGCAAACGCGATAGATTTGGTTGATGACTCACCTGATGAAAGTATTGTGTATTATGAGGAGGAAAACGATCCATATCCACATATGATTGAGGAGGAAGAAGTAGAATTAATAAAAAATAGTCATGCTGATGATGATAGAGAGGAGATAGAATGGTTGGACGAAATCATACTGCCACAATACTATCAATATCAAAACCATAAACTTAAAACAAGAACACTAAAGCGAGGCATAGGATCAGTTCGTTGGATCGGACCATTGTGGAATCTACTTTATGTATTCGAAGCAGATAGCAAGAACCACCCGAACCCAGGTGTAGGTATCTACGTGGGTTTCGATAATAAGTACCTTCTTCCAGTAGGTTGGAGCTATACGCTAGGACTTTCGTTCTCAATATTCGATAAAAATGACCAAGAGTGTGATTTGCGTAATAATGACAGGTTTCAAAGAAATCCTGAAGTATACTCAGGTTGTCAGTTTGAAGGGACATTGTCTGAACTACGTGAAACCCTTAAAATGAGAGGAGAAATGCCTAGAGATGACAGAGGCTACAAAGATATGATCCAAGATGCCGAATATTTTAATGAAAATTACGTCAGACAGCGTGAAGTTAATGGTGAAAACCAATTCTATTATAAAATTAAGGTGAAACTAGTGCTAGTACCATCTGAACGAAGAATGGGTAGCAATTGGGACAGCAAGCTTAACACAGGTATGGTGGGTATAGAGAACCTTGGTGCCACGTGTTATTTAAACTCATTATTACAAATGTTATATCATATAACTGCGTTTCGTCGTGCGGTTTACAGCCTTCCCGTCGACGGAGAAGAGTACCAAACATCAATGACTCTCGCAATGCAGCATTTATTTCGCAACTTACAGTGTAGTCAGTACGCCGCAACTACTGAGCATTTAACCCGTTCCTTCGGCTGGTCCACTGCTGAAGCTTTCACACAACAAGATGTGCAAGAAATGATGCGTGTGTTACTAGATAAGTTAGAAGAAAAGATGAAGAACACTGAACTCGACGGTGTTATATCTAATCTGTTCGCAGGCAAAGTGAAGAGCTACATCAGCTGCACAAACGTCTCTTACGAAAGCACCAGAGAAGAAGACTTCTATGATATTCAGTTGGATGTGAAAGGATGTGCTGATATCCATGACTCATTCAAGAAGTACGTGGCGAAGGAGATGCTCGACGGCGAGAATCAATATGACGCGGGAGTTCACGGAAAACAAAACGCCGAGAAGGGAGTCATATTCACCAAGTTTCCTCCTGTGTTAACTATCCACTTGAAGCGTTTTGAGTTCGACTACAACACGATGCGCCTCAGCAAAGTGCACGATCACTTCGAGTTTCCTCTGCGATTGAATCTAGACAACTACTTGGCAAGCGATTGCAATAACAGCGGGAATGACTACATACTTCACTCGGTGCTGGTGCATGCTGGAGACGTCGGTGGAGGTCACTATTACGCGTACATTCGACCATCCAATGAGCAGTTTGATTACAATGTTACCAGTTTAAGCGCGGATGAGATCATCAAGCGCTACAACAGAGGCTGGTACAAGTTTAACGACGAAATTGTCTCCAAAGTCATGAAACTCGAGGCAGTTGATCACACTTATGGGCGTAAGAAGAATGACTTCACGCGTCTTGCTTTAGGCTCAGCTTACATGTTGGTGTATATCAAAGAGTCGACCGTGCATGACATCATGCGCTTGCCTAACGAGCAGGACCTGCCTCGGCAGCTCGTGCAGCGCCTTGATGAAGAAGAGCTAAAACAGCTCAAGGAGCACCAAAGGATCGCGCGAAGTGCTTTCTACCGACATATTTACTATTTCACTGAGAAATCCATTCAAAATTTCAATCTTTACTCGTTTGCCAAGATGGAAGACTTCATAATGCCGCCTAAAGTCGACAACGACTACCTGGTGAAGGAGGGCATCCGCAGAATCAAGTGCTTGAAGGGCTCCACCTTGTTGAATCACCTCTTCTCCATCTGTAAACAGCTCAATATCCCGCCCTACTTGGTTAGGTTATGGAAGGTGGAACCATGTGTTTTTTTAAATACTGATTTCCTTTGGCGTGTGAAAGGATGCGTGACTCTGTCGCACTTGAGGGATGCGAGGTACTCCGCTCCTGGCCGCGATGAGAACCTCGATGACTACAATGACATCATGTATTTCGTTGAGGTTTTGAAGCCAATTGTTGCAATAAATAACGCCGAATGGACTCAATTTATGACTTGGAAGAGCGCCGAAGATGAGCTGGTTGAAGCCGTCAGAAAGGAGGTGCCACCGTTGGACGAGGACATTGATCCCCTCGAAGGCATGGGTGTGGGTAGCAACATGCAACCACTTGGGTTGTATTTTGAGAAAACACCAGATTTACTAGAGAATTTCAAGTCGGGATTCGAGCGGTTGCACTACCAAGTCATGAACGAGCTCGCAGATTCGTGCAATTACTCCCACGGCGACTTACACAAAGACAACGTCGACATCAAGATCATATTCATCAAGATATACGACGCCTCGAATGTGTTCCCAAGTATTAAGGTCCGGGACTATGACGTTGACAGCGCCGTGCTGGGCTCGAACGAGGGCGTGGATAGTAAGGACCTTGATGAGCCAACATTTGTCTACAATCCTGTCAAGTACATCGGTAAAGTCATTCTTCATGCAAGTGAGACCTCCGCTAACTTCAAAGTGAAGCTGTTGGAGCTCCTTCGCGCCATCGAGTGCACGAATCCCAGCGACATCGCCGCGGTCAAAGACTATTTCGATACCCCTGAAAACTTCCAGTATATTGTCTCGAAACCCGCAATATACGGCTACACGAACTTCGATATTGACGCCGATGACAGCGTCCAAGGCATGCCCATGGGAAGCGTACTCGTGATGAGCAAGAACTGCGACGAGGAGGTTGATATGCATCCTCCTTTTGGCGTTGTTGGAGCTCTTAGTTGGATGGAGTACTCAATACACTTCAAAGATATCGAGTTTGCTCCTTCGGATGAGCGAGACACCGCAATCCTGCAAGAATGCAAGCTGGCAACTGAGCAGACCCTGGGCAAGAGGGATCACGACAACAGAGTAATAGCCGATAAAAATGGAAATAGCAGCATGGAAACGGACGGAGCGGAGTCCCTGGAGGTGATGCTGCGAGCACCAGACCATGCCAATGTGTTGCAGTTCCTGCAGTACGCTAGTGAACACTTACAGCTTCCGTTGACTCAGTTAATATTTTATATAGTCAAGCGCACTGCCAAGTACGTGTCGAGAGATGACGACCCCTTTGTGGGGGTCGCGGAGCCCATCAAGAACCTCAACTGCGTGCACGACGACGCCGACCTCGGCTTGGATATGGACAATTTGCATGAATTTATTGCCGTTTTCAAGGGGAAAAAAGGTTCAAGTAAATTTTTCTACAACATTTCCCCATTTTCGCTGTGGAGTAGCGCCAAGCAGGAGGATCTGCGCTTTACTCACAGATTTATGGAGATTTTCATCACTGACGAGCGTGTGCGGGCTATCCGGCGGGAGAAACTCAACCACAGCCTGGACGCCTTCTCCACTGGCCATCCTATACTGAGTGACTATGTAGAACAGAGCGCAGGTGCAGATGAACCTAGTGATGCAAAGCGTCGCAAGCTTGTTGGCGGCGATTCGCTGCAGTATCTCTCTACTGCGCCTTCTCACGAGACCGGCGATGGCGGTATCTGCAAGGTTCCAGCACTATTTCTAGATGAGAAAAAAGTTTATTTTAAAACAGAAATTGTTTCTGGAGGTGAAATAAGTAGTATGATGCCGAGTCTCCGGCGCACTCTCGGCGTGCCTCTTGGGGAAGTCGTCGACGGGATGGACGACTCCAAGTACGCGGCGCTGTTGAACTACGCTGCCTCGTCACTGGCAGAACCGCTAGAAAACTGTGTCGACTTTCCGTTACTATTATTCGCACTTGACTCCCAAGACAGGAGTTTGCGACGAATATACTCCGGTGACAGTGCGCTCAACTCGATCATGAAGTCGTGGATTGACAGCTCCGTTTGTCCCAGAGACACCAAGTATGCTTGTGTGCAGCATGCGCACATGGATGACCTGATCTTCATGGCTGGCCTGGGCGAGGTCGAGTCCATGACAGTTATAGTCTACAACTTCACTCTTGGTGCCGGTAACGTTGCCAATTTGTTAGAACCAAGTCTTTTTGGTGGTCCTTTCTTTACTTATGTGCGAATAGACGATGATTACGACAGTTTGTGGAAGCGGATATGCGAGCTCACCGGTGAGTGCGAGACACCTACTAGCTCAGCAAAAGAATGTATCAATAGACTCGTTTGTATCTACGAGCGGATCCCGTTCCCACTCAATAAGAATGTTGATGAAAATAACTCCAAAACGGTGTGGGAAGTGGTGAGATCCAAGTACCACAAGTTCGACACCCGAATTCCGTTGGGGAAATTGAATGGAAGATTGGATATAACAGTAGGTAAATCCACACTATTTTCGCCCGCGTTGATTCCTGCACTAGGAATCCAACGGTCGGCGACCAGCACGCCGGTGCTGAGGTACAAGAAAGTGTCGTCAAGTATACACATTAAGTAGTGAAACAAAATATATTTTGTTATTGATTGTAACAATTAATATGCGTTATGCTTTCCATTGCGGCGCCTTGGGGTTCATTGTGTTCAGCTCGTTGCCGTCACTTGCCGGCAAGCCGGGATTGGTCCAAATCAGATCAAATCCCAGAAACTTTGGAATCGAGTAGTTAATGATAGAAGTAATAACCTCTATCTCGCCCCAAGCAAGTGGGACGCTCAGCATCGTGCCGGATTCTTTACTGTTTTGTTTATCTATAACCGATATGCCAAGGAATATGCCATTATTGTTTTTGTCGGGTGTGTAAGTTAGTTTCTTTATTATTTGACCAGAGTTACTCTGACCCATGAAAGGATCATGTATAAACTCGCAACTATATTTATTCCTGGATGAATAATTAATAGTTCCACATTCAGTCACATCAAGTAGAAAGGTTACTTTTTTGCTCCAATCATACTCTCGAGGAGCTCCTGTTGATGCTGCAAACTCAAATAATAAACCACCTTCGCGTGACAAACTCTTACCACTTGTTCCTTTTGATGTAAATGTTGGTGAAATGCATTTAACAGCCACTGCTGCCTTACTTTTATATATAACATACGAGGAGAACACTAATTCTCGCTCGTTACTTGCGGGTGCATTAGTGTTCTTGCTAACTGGACTATCTTGTTGATTATTCCATTTGCTCTTGAAATTATTCATTCCTCCTGACATTGGCTGCTTGCTATTGGTACTCATTTTGAGCAGTCGAGCTTGGAATAAACCATTTGTTAATGCACAAAGCGACAGCAGCAACACAGCAAGTGTATTCATCATTACTAACGCACTTAGATTCGTACTTGGTTTGGTTTGAACTTTTAGCAGCTGCTGGAAAATCTTTGAAATTTCTATTCCCATAAGCGATTTCGAGTAATATATGTTTAAAAGGATTGCTAGATACAAACTAAGCAGCTAGATTGGAGAAAAATTCAAATGCAATGAGGAGTTCTACATGATCAATCACTTCCACTTATTTCCACTTATTTCCTACACTTCAAGTCCTTTTACTGGACCAGGTTTTGAACAGTTTCTTCTCTAGACTTAGCCGAAGCATCTACTGTAATTAATGCTCTAATCCACTTCTAATGATACGTTATTAAGTATTAACTACGCGAAGCTCAAACCCTAGGACCGGTCAGTTGTCAAATTTTTACCCAATTTCCTCAAACTAGTATCTAAAATCTTATAGCATAAGACATGTCAGACCTTGATTTCGTCTTTAAAATCTTGCTTATCGGCGATGCAGGGGTTGGCAAGAGTAGTATCCTTCTACAGTTCACAGATGGTTACTTTAATGATAATTTACAGAGTACAATTGGTGTTGATTTTAAGGTAAAGGTAATGGATGCAGCTGGTCCAGATGGACGCCCAAAGCGCGTCAAGGTCACGATATGGGACACAGCTGGACAGGAGAGGTTTAGGACGTTGACTAGTTCTTATTACCGTGGGGCGCAGGGTATCATTCTAGTGTACGATGTTGCAAGAAGGGAAACATTTGATAGTTTAAATATGTGGTTACAAGAAGTAGAACAGTTTAGTATGAATGGAGGAAAAGAAGTAGTGAAATTATTAGTTGGAAATAAGGTTGATCAACCTCGTGTAGTACCAAGAGAGATAGCAGATAATTGGGCTAGAACAAGGGGAATGTTATTCATGGAAGCTAGTGCAAAAACTAAGGATGGTATATCACAGGTGTTTAATGAAGTAGTACAAAAAATATTAGAAAACCCAACACTATTGAACAATACCAGGCCAGCAGCAAATAAAAGTGGAAGTGCGAAATTGTCTTCCGCTAATACATCTAGTTCTTCTAAGAGTGGTTGCTGTTAGACATATTCTTTTTATTGGATATTATATAATTTTTTTAATTTGATAACTAAATTCCAATCGTCTTTTGTCATTTCATCTTTAAAAAATTGCTTCAATGCGTCGATCGACGCGCGAGTAAGCTTACTGTACAGGGCTGATTTATCATCAAATTGTCTGCCGTACATGAGTGTTGGATTGCCATCATTCGTTATCTTGATAGCAACACTTAGACCTTTCTTCGCGACTTGCGCTTCGCGATGGTTGTTTTCGATACTGGTAACACGTCCTACGTCCAGATTTAGTTGAGGTATCGATAGAATCGTGCCTAATCTCAAAGTGCCTTCAAGCACTTCCACACCAATAACGATCGGATCCTTCTTGTTGAAGATGTGTTGCGGCAATATCTTGAGGACGCAAGGGAAGTTGACGATTGTCATGGCTTCCGCTTTGCGGGCTTCATTCAAACCATTCATATACGCGCTAAATTGATCGAATAAATGATAAATAATCTCAGCACTAAAGATGCGTACGTGCTCCGCTGCAGCCATGGCAGCTGCTTCGGCGTCAATGCGAACATCAAATGCGAGGATAGTTGCGAATTCTGGGCATCCCTTTTCGTTCATGATGGCTGCGCGCATCACGTCCTTCTTGAATATCGGTCCGATATTGATGTGACTGACGGGGATTGGTGGCTTGCACTCCTCACGTAAAAACTGTAATAAGGCTTCTAACGCGCCCAATGTGGATGCGTGAAGCATAACTCCTTTGCTGTCCGTCTCCAGGGACTTCATCACCTTCGTAAGGTCGCTTTGCACATCTTCCTTGACGTCATCTAGGTCATCCTCGGGATTAACGACTAGTATGGGAGTACCAGCAATTGCACGCGCAATGTCAGTAGCTACAATCTTGATACCGATTGCACCTTTCAATTCCTGATGATGCACGTATTCACTTTTTATTCTCATTTCTCTGTTAGGGGGAGGAGTTAATAACGCACGAACATTTGTAACTACCGGTCCATCCATAGTACTCACGACTATAGTGTCACCTTCTCTCAAGGTTCCGTTGACTAGAACAACATCAACAGTCGTGCCTAATCCCTCGATGGCCTTGACCTCCAGGACGGTGCACTGCAATATCTCCGTGTACATAAGCTGCTCGATCATTCTTTCTTGGGTTAAAGTTATGATCATTTTAAGTAAATCTGGAACACCTTCACCGGAGACGGCGGATGTGGGCACGAGGGAGACAGTGTGAGACAAGTCGTCGTTGTCCCAGTATAACTTCGCATTTAAACCTTGCTCATTCAGCTGTAAAATTGCATTTTCAGCACGTGATTTAAACTCTAAACGGCAGTTCTCATCCTGCGCTTCCAGTGCCTCTCTAATGGGGCTGTCAGGCATGGTCTTCCAACCGTAACAACGATCAACTTTATTCAACGCTACAATGAATGGAGTCCTTTTGCGTTTTAACAAGTTGATCGACTCGATGGTTTGCTGCTCCAAGCCGTGCATCAGGTCGATCACTAGGATCGCAATGTCGCAAAGCGACGATCCTCTTGATCTCAAATTACTGAAAGACTCGTGTCCAGGTGTGTCGATCATCAATAAACCAGGGATTTTTATTTCAAATGGCTGCGAGCGCTGCATGCACTGTGTTTGTATAGACAAAGTATCTCTAGAAAATTGTGTTGCGCCGATTTGTTGTGTGATACCACCTGCTTCACCTTCTTGCACATTAGTGTGACGAATTTTATCCAATAACTTGGTTTTTCCGGTATCAACATGACCCATGATACATGAAATTGGTGAGCGTAGATTAGTTGGGGTGCGGGCGGCTCTCGCGGCCTCGTCTTTCTTGGTGCGGCGTATTCTCGACTGTTCTTTCTTGATTATTGCCTCTCTTTCCTTACGCTCCATTTCCTCTCGCTCTCTTTCTTCAAGTTCACGTTTTACTCGTAATTCTTCTTCACGCTTCGCTCGCTCTAATCCTAAAGTCTTCAACTTCTCTGACTCCTTCTTCTTTTCGGCATCTAATCTATCTTCATCCTCGTCAACTATTTGCGACGCTAAATTTTCTACTTTAGATACTAATAAGTCAATGTTATCAACGGCAACTTCCCAATCATCAGTCTCCCAATCTTCAACTGCCGGCTGCTTTACTTCAACTGGTGTGTCTTCCTCCTTATTGGCTTCTACTTCATTACTTTGACTAGTGCTAGTAACTGGTTTCTTCTTCTTACCATAAACAGGTTTAGTACTTGTACTTTCAACAGTGTCAGGGTCTTCAGGCAAAATGCCAGCAGCTTTTAACGATTCTAATTTAGCTTGAGCTTTCTTTGCCTTTTCTTTTTCTGCTTTAGTCATATAAGTACCTGCTGCTTTTTGAGCTTCAATCTTATCTTGTTTCTGTTTCTTTTTTCTCTCTTTCTCATCTTCTATGGCTTTTAAACGTGCTGCTTCAGCCTCTTCTTCTTCTCTAGCCTTACGATCAAGTTCTTCTTGTAACTTTCTAACGCGTTCTTCTTCTTCTGCTTGCTTTTGTCGTTGTGCTAAGATTGCTTTACCAGCAGCAGATAATGCTACAGGTTTTGCTTCATCTTTCTTATCTTTCTTCTTCTTTTTCTTTTTCTTTTTATCTTTTGCTCCTCCAGCTGTACCTTCTCCGTCATCTTCCTCATCATCATCATCATCATCACCATCATCACCACCAGTTTTACTTTCTGTTTTCTTATCATCAACAGGAGGTACAACTGCTGTTGGAGCTACTACTGGAGCTGCTGGAGGTAATGTTATTCCTACTTCTGCCAATATGGCATCGAAGTCATCGTCGTCGCCGTCGGCACCCTTCTTTGCTCCTTTCTTCTTTGGTCCCATGGCTAATGCACTCTTGTCTTATTCTTATATGTGTCTGTGGCTTTGAAAAATTGCGGCCCATATAAAATACGTAGTCTAACGTAACGTAGAGTAGAAAACTTTAGTTAGAAAAGAGGATATAAATACATGCTATAAAGGGCAACGATCTATGACTACGCGAGAATACTACTAATGTAGATTGGATCAGGCGTTTAAAAATAAAAATAAGACAAAACAAATCGTATGAAGCACAACTTAATAGTGTGATTCTAGAGCATGCAACAGCCAATTGTTTCATGTGTTTTACCAAAACTAGTATGTTAACATCTAACGATTGGTACGACAGGACAAAAAGAGGCACTTCCAAAGAATGGTAAGGATTTTAAATAATTTATTGAATTACATGAATACTTATTATTAAATTAATGCTAATGTTGTTGCTCGTATTAGCGAATACGCTAGAATGATAATTGGATTGCTCCATTATTGTAGAAAAAGTAATTTCTGTAGTCGTTTCTGGTAATTCTGGTATTTCTGGTAAAATTTCTGTTCCCGCTGACAACTCATCTGTCACCACAGGTAATAATAAAAACCACCTGGTTGTGCATAGGCACTACTGCTGGTTTCTGTTTTCCTTTCCTTTTTCTTAAGGATACTACTAAGGGGTTCGTCCAAGTTATTCGTAGTTGCATCAACAAAATTGAATTTGTATAATAGATCGCCAGGTACTTCATTAATATACTATATAGGGTGGTGTGAGTAGAATGATTCAAAAAAAAGATATTATTATTCTTCGGATAACGTGATTCTATCTTTATCCTTATCTACATTAAATGACTACTCGAAGCTACCCCTGGTGAGTCTCAAATTATCGCTCTAATTATTCTTATCAATAGATTCAAGTGTTGGATACAATTTGTTTGACTATTAGCAATATTGAATGTACCAATGAATGAGGTCATGAAATAAGAAGGCGGTGCAATATATAAATATACAAGTAGTTAGTGGTCCCACAGATATATATTCACAACTAAATTAAAGCCAATCGCCGATTGTGGGATCTAGAAATAAGTCATCAAAATCGCCTTTATCAAGCATTTGCCGCAACTTTATCATCACTTTCCTTTCATCGAATGGATCTTTCGCCTGTTCATCAGGGAACAATTGTGCTAACATTGCTGCAGGATCTAATGAGGTACTATTATTACTTTTTTTGTTTTTTAAATTCAAATACATGTCGTTGAAAATCTCCGTTGGTGCTTTCTCTGGTGCTTTGAATCCTTCATCAAGCAACTGTTTTACTGCTCGCTCTATGGATTGGTCAATAGCTGTTTCCGAGATAAGATTTAAATCTAAAATTTCATCTTCTTCAACATCTCTTACATCACTTACTTGAATATTACGGCTTTGTTTTATTAAATTTTCCATGTCTAATTTTCCCGCTTCCATTAATTCTTTTTGTATTTCTTCTTCGTCGATTATCTCATTCTCTTCAATTATTTCAGTTTCCTTATCATTTCTCCCTTTCATTCCCTTAAGTCTTTCACTCCAACTTTTTCTTTTCTTGATATTATCACTACCCTCATCACCTAGTTCACTTGCAATAGCATATAAAACTACATTATTGTATCGTTGTTGCAGTGGGCGACCTATAAGCTTTGGTGATGCAATGAAGCTGTTGGCTTCCAATAACAGAAGTCCGAGCAAGATAAGGACTGGCGCCGCCATCATCGCTATAAATACTATTGTTCAAAACAAAAGAATATTTTATCTGAGCTTTTGTGTCTGTCTTCTTGAAGGCTTTTCTCGCGTAGAACTACCTTCTTCTTGAGCAATAATGCACTTCACTTAAATTGGTAATTTTTTCACAAATTTTTTCCCAATTTTACACACCCATTGAAGGTAGTGAAAAAAGTTAGAAAGTCTGCAGACTTCGTGCGATCTGACTCCTCTTCCTCCGTGTTTGAAGTAGTGTTGTGAAGATGAACAATCCGCAGACATTTCAGATGGGTTGGTATCTCTTATTTGCTGCAGGTGGTATAGGTGGTTATATTGGTTACCGTCAAGCAATGGAGGGTAGAACTGTAAGAGCTAAAGAAAACAAAGAAATTCATGCAATAAAGCTAGATAGAGACTTGGAGAAGTTAGAAGCAACATTGCGGAAAGAGAATAGTAAATTATTCAGAAAGAAGAAGGAAGAAGATACAGATACGACTGAAGAAAATGGTGACTTGAGCCGCAAGAGATCGAAATAGTGTTTGATGCACTAAAAAGTTATACTTATCTTCGTAGTATCTGGTGTATTTATGTAATTATTTTTTCTACATTAAAATATTTAATTTACAACAATGTTTTCATCATTTGGGGCAGTAATATCGTTCTTGACTCTCTTTTCTGGGTTAATTTCATCGGCACAATCATTAGAACGCTTCTTGGTATCATCATCTTCAATGGTAGTTTCTACTGCATTATCACCTTTATTCTCTTCATCTTCCTCATCAGCTTCTTCCTCTTCATCTTCTTCTTCATCTTCCTCATCACCTTCTCCTTCATTGCCTTGACCAAGCAATTGTGCGATTCTTTCCGTAGTCAATTCGTCTCTTAATTGTTCAATCTCCTCTTCGGTAGGATCGCGATTTTCTTTCTTCTTGAATGATTCAATTAACAATTCCATAATTTTCTTGGCGATTTCATCGGCTTCCAACTGTATCTCCTCATCAGTAAGATCCTCAACCACTACTTCATTCTTTTCCTCTTCTGCTGCACTCACAGTCACGACTGGAGCGGTGGGGAGGAAATCAAAACCTTGAAATTTTGGTATTTCCATGGTCTAACTTTTGGATTTTTAAATTTTTAAAAAAACCTGAAAGTTTGAAGTTCCGAAATCCGCTATGGGTGTTGTAAATATCCTCTGTAGTCGCTGCAGATATTGTAGTAGACTGTCCCGATAGTGCCTTATGATCATGTACCCCCGATGGTTACTTGGGATGGGTAGAAAAGCACAAATATAGGATATTTTATTTATAATACTAAGGTTCGCAGTCTGCGGTGTAGATAAATAGTATTATCCATGACTGCTCTTTGTTTAGACTAAGTGCGTGCTTCTGCTTCCTTCTGTTCTGTTCTGTTCTACCAGGAAAGTTCCGGAGCCTGCATCGCCAAATTATACACCCACACTTGAAGATTTAAAACAGTTCCCTTTCACCGTTACTTTCTAGATCTTACATTTCTGTTGATTAAAATGTTTAGTTCAATAGGTGCTGACTTGGCTGGTACTAGTAATAATTGCCATCCAGTGGAGAGAGCGTCTTTCGCAGATATTAAAGAAGTTGGAGATTCATTGACTTACTTGCTACCT
>JACCDO010554809.1_pt1 | contig 29519 bp, 21 predicted proteins | sample 7446101 | NCBI WGS metagenome assembly JACCDO01 (sample SAMN15323440, study PRJNA562643) | freshwater metagenome | isolation source: river surface water | place: USA:Blue River Watershed | collected 2017-08-16
GCTTTTAACCGTTATAATTGTACTATTATTGAAATTATTTTATGCCAATAAAAGCAATAAAGTGAAAACAGCTTAATTCTTTTATTTCTTATGTAAGTAATGCAAAACTATTTATTTCGCCAATCAACCTAGAGTTGCAACGTGCGATGCAAAATATTCTCTTGCTCACTCAGCATATTGCAGACTTAGTGACCCTGGCAAAAACAATAATAAAAACTAGAAGAAAGAGTAGGTAGAACTCAAGTATTATTCACAATTACAAAGCTATTCAGTAAAGGATGTAATAACGTCTCAAAATAGAAAATAAAAATTTACCCCGGAACTTTCCTGACTCAGGTCGACACTTGAAGTTCTGGTTCCGGTTTCGCTTTTTTTCGGCTCAATTTCCAAGAGTAAAAAAAAAGGAAAAAAAACCATTTTGCCTCGTCAGCAGATTTGGTTCATTTTCAAGAATACATCAGGCATATCACTATCATGCCATACCAGAGAGAGCGCAGCGGAAGTCCTATGGGATATTCGTCTTGTTCAAGCTCATCGGTAAGTGATTTGTCTGATTCAGATGATGGTCGAGAAGGTAATACTTACTTACTCATGATTGCATGATTTTATTGAAATCTAATCATTTTTATTATTATTTACAAGGATTTTATCGTTCTAAACCAGCAAAGTATAAAAGTAACAATCAAATTGAATGCTATCATTCCATTTCTGTAACTACTGACGTTGATTTATTAGATGTTGGTACATTCGTACAACTTTGTATTAATGCTGATGGTTCTATTATAGAAATGTTGCGTGATGCCACTTTATATGAATATTTGAAAAATGGAGACTTGCCGACTAAATCAAATATCAATGTTCATTGCTCCCAATAAATTTATGCGTTTTGTCGTCAACAGTTGTGTGTTCGTTGTGTTGTCTTTTTAACTGTTTGAGCGTATATTTTTACATTATATTTTTTTCCTTTCTAGAATAATATTAGTAGTAATTTTTTACAGATTACAAGTATTACTTTATCGTATACTTAGAATAATCAATTTTGTCTAATTTAATTACATATCACAATTTTGCTTCAATTATTTTTTCAAAATTACTCATCATTGTTGGATACGAACCCATTAATGCATCAATTAATGACTCTTCGTACAACTCGGCGCAATCAAATAATGGTCGACATCCGGGTTCGGATATTATATCATCTAGCTTTCTATTCACTATAGTTTCAATTTTACTGTAGCAATTACTACTTAATTCATCTGTTACCAATCCTTGTAATATATATGTTAAAATATTGTACACAATGCCCTTGTTGTAATAAAGTAAGTAAGTGAGTGCGTAACTACGTGAGCTAGGATGAATGATTATATGTACCTTGTAGGACCTCTTAATATCACAAGTGAATTGAGTTAATATTGTTTCGATCACCGACTCTGATTTTTCAGTAGGTTCGGACTTTAATAATTTTACTTCCTCAGGTTGTATAAGAAATAGCCGTTGGAATATGATATCCTTGATAGATGTCATCAATTTCTCATAAATCGCATCTACTTCAACATTCTTTAATCTTTTTAATGTACTCTCAAAACGTGATAATTCATTTGAATAAAAAGAGAAAATGGAGTCATAAATGACTTGATAAACGCTGTCAATCTCCCATTTATCGACCCGCGAAACAAGGAATACGATGACTCCTTTCGACGGATTATCCTTGATATTACTGTAAATATTACGTAATTCATTGCCAAAAACTTGTGTTAATTTTTCAAATATATGTGATAATGGTGATGCCAGAAGCGACAAAAATGGATCCACATAAATGGGTCGTATCTACAGATGAGTTGAGTGTGTGAGTAAGCTAGTACATTAGAGAATGAGGGTGTATTGATGAGTAAGTGGTAGCACCTGCGCTAGTAGGGTATTAAAATCATCTTTTATCAACGAAATGATATATTCTTTCGCTTTTGCTTCATACAAATTGATGTTATTACTCATTTTCCTTATATTTATTTCTGTCATTTTCAACGATGAACGTAAACGGTCTAATATATTACTCCATGTTTTGTCTATATTACCTTGAATGGATGTCATAACTTGGGCTCGCACATTATCCGCTAAGAAATGAGAAAGTAAATGATTGAGTTGAATTAGATAGTGTGGTATTGCTTCTTACCTAAGGGTTTAGTAGTTGATTTCAAACAATTTTCTAGTATTTGAAATTCAATTAAATCATAAACATACGCAACCAATCTTTCCTTTTCTGTCCCGTATGATAAGAACGATTGATGACGACAACCATATTTAGATATGAGGTAATTTATTGTTCGATCAAATGCATTCGCAACGAATTCATTATTATCTACGATAGGTTTACTCTTACGACACGAATATTTTAATATTTTAATCCAAGAATCACGTTCTTTAGATGTTGCAAAGGCTAAATTCCACGTGCGTTGTAAAGAGCTATAAGGTACTAATGAGAGTGTAAATCTTCCATCTTTATCCATCTTTTGCAGCTGTGGAAGACTCACAAAATAACCATGCAATTGTATTGAACCTATAATAGTTTGTTAATGAAGAGTCAGTGATTGTATAAGTAAGTGATTATATAAGTAAGTGATTGAGTAAGTGCATGAAAGGGCAATCGAGTTAGATAGCGGATATAAGCAAATAACCTTTTCTAATATCTTTTTCGTAATATTCAAGACAATAATTATCTACTTTATTTAATGCGACTAATGTACGAGACTTATATTGAGAGTTAAGAAGGCCTTTCTTTTCGCATGTTCCATGATATATAATTGTTGGAGGGATCTCATTTGCCCCTGATGAATTAACAGTACTTTCACCTTTAACCTTTCTTAAAACCGCAGAATTTATTGCTTTTGGAAAATATTTTGTGAAAACATTAACTACCTCTTGAGTAAGCGCATCACATTGTTCAAGTTGTTTCTGCTGCTCAGCACTCAAAGATGTCACAGAAACAGACGACAATTTACCACCCATTCACTTGATCAAATCCGAAAAGACTATCTTCCTGCCAGGTTTTCAGGTAATTTATTGCTTGTCCTGTCCCGAGACAGACTCCCGACTAGTTTTACCGGCGGAAGTCCAACGTTATCCGCAATTAGAAGGCAAGATAGTAGAAGAAGGGTTAGTGTTGATGCCAGTCCCACGTCGCATTCAACTGCCACATTTATCTTATTTTCTCCTTGTACTTTAATTTACACAATATGTATATACTCTGGACGAAGACCCCAATTTTTTCTTATTCCTTGTTCCGTTGGTTTTTGATAAATTACTTCCACATTGTTCTAACGCATTTATTACATCATTTGTAGCAATAACAACATTTTTAGGCACTTCAATATTATTATTAGCTATAGTGAAGGGATATGAGTAATAATCGCTTTTTCCAGCCATATCCTGCACCCCGTCTTGCTTCACTATACTTTGAATGATTGATAACAACGAGTTACTATTTTCAATATCACTATACTTCCGTTTCCTGCTACTACTAATGCTGTAATCATTGTTACTCGATTCATTGATTTTACTCATTGCATCATCCTCTTCACTCGCTAGGATCTGTATTATATTGGGTCCGAACAACATTCCTACATTATATTTTGCATTGACATCATTGATTTCGATGGTGTTACTGATATTGTGATATGCAACTATATTGGAATAATTATTTGATTTCTTTGTGATACCACCAGCTACATCTACTATATGTTTTAAATGTGTCTGTACTCCTTTACTCAACATTTCTAATGCATCACTATCTATTGTAACACCCGTATTACTTAGGGTATCCGTTGCTAACTGAATACAACTATCACGATCAATAATATTTTCTAACGCCCAAATACCGCTAAAATCAATAATTTCAATGTCGTCGGCGTCAACTATGTCGTTACTTTTCCGTTTAGTATTATTTTTATTTTTTAGTTTCTTAACTTTTACTACACCACCAGAAGATTCAATATTCACAATATCATCATCACATGATATAGGAAGTTTCTTCTTTTTTGCTTGATTGGTTACTATTGTATCAACACCAAGTGAACCAAGAATACTTTCTCGAAGATTATTTTTTGATATTTCTTCTTCTTCCTGCACTAAATCATCAGTTATGATATCATATGTAATAGCAGTATCTGTTGTTTTTATATAATCACCCAAATCACTACTCAAACGATCACTTGGTTTTTCTAACTCTTTATCAATTTCATTTTCTTCGATTGGATATTTCATTTGTTTCGTATTTTTTGCTTTACTTGTTGATGGTTTCATTTGTTGTGAAGTTGGTGGTAACATCGGTCTAGGAAATTGTTCTTGATGTTGTTTTAATAACTGCTGCTGATGTTGCAAATGTTGTTGTTGTTGCAAATGTTGTTGTTGTTGCTGCTGCTGACTTGATGCTTGTACAGGATAATTACTGCTACCACTTTGATGAGCAGCCGCGGCTGCAGCACTTTGAGCAAATTTAACACTAAAAGATTGAAAAACATTTTGCATTTTAACTGCATTGTCGCCAAAAGCCTCTAATAAGTAATGCTTAAATGCTCTATTATATTCATCTTTATTATTTTTTAAATCACGAATTTTTGACAGGATGTTTTTTAATGTCGATGCCTCTTCATATGTGTAATGACCTAGTTTTTGAATATGATCAATGGCATCTGTTGTATTCAATGGAATATATGACGGGTCACCCGGTACTGCACTCATGCCTTTTTGTACCAAAGGTCTTTTACTTTTCCTTTTCACGACGAATCATCGACACAAAAGGTTTGCTATACCGGTAGCGGAACCTATACAAATAGTTACTACCAGTCACACAAAAGGAATATAGGAATGATAGGGTGGGTCAAGTGCAAGCATCCAATTGTCGGCTTGATTCATCTGTTGATATTATTTAAATTTCTATGTTGAAAGTAGTATTGATAAAATTTTACCAGTAGAGTAGTTTACACAGTATTATATGTTTATAATTTTATAAGTACCTTAGTCGCCTCGTCTTGTATCTAAGAATAAAGAATGAATAAAGAATAGAAATTTTTCTTAATCCCTTTAGACTTGAGGATATTTTTTGCATGCAAAAATCTAAACTTTGAGGTTATCGCAACAGCCAATTTCTCATCAAATTCTTTCACCATTGTTGTGTGATATGAGCATTGAAGAGATTCGCATTCAGTATCGCAATGAAGCACTGAAAGCGATTGAAAATGCCAAAAAAGAAAAGGATGATGTGATTAAAGCATTAGAAGATGAAATCAAGAAATTGAAAGGCTTAGTTGATTACACCACGAGTGAAGGTGAGGATAATAAATTATTATTGAAATATGTTATGGAACAAGTATATCGTGATATTAAGAAGGAATGGGGTAATAATGAGCAAGATATTATCAATAAAATGAAGAACATATTGATAACATCAACTGAAATTCTGACATCAAAGCTGCCAAAATTGTATATTAACAAAGAGAATAATAATATGCCTACATTACCAGCATCAAATAATAACACGCAAATTGTTGAGATAATTAACAAGTTGCCAATAAGTACCTCTAGTACTACAATTCAACGATCTGATCATTTACAAGTAAAAAATAAACCAATATTATTTGATTCTTATATAAAAATTAATATAACGAAGTGTTTCAACCAAACCGTGAAAGGGGTGGTGATTAATGGCAGCGTCACCTATTATAGTATAGAAACTTCAATATACATTGATGAAGCCCCACCTCGCCAATTTGAGCAGAACCGTCGATACTCAGAGTTTCAAGCATTATATCAATTACTAATAAAGAAATACGCGCATATATTCATTCCATCGTTACCAAAAATAGACGACGCACTAATTGAAAACGGTCTTGCTTCAAAGCGCAAAAGACAGTTATGTATATGGTTACAGTATATAGTATTACACGGCGATTTACAAAAATCAAATGATATAGCAAAGTTTTTATCACAAGGTCAATATGAAAGTTACATTTCAATATTCAATCATGCACTTAGTAATGCATCTAAAAAGCCCGTTGCAAAAAAATTATCACCAGTGGAAACACAAATAAAATTTCGTGAAATTTGTACCGTAATAAGTGATATCAATCAACTGTCGTATCACTCTGCTAACGTCACCAAATCCAACAAAATATTGATCAAATCTATCGTTGACCACGCGAAAACCCTAGCAAATGTTGGTAATTATATGAAAAATATCACTGAAAGAAGTGATAATTCCAACACCAAAGAGTACAGATTGTGGACCGTTACCGGTATGCTCATCACCGAGATCTATCCGCATTTAGTGGCAGTTGGACAGATATTGCTTGCAAATATTTATGAAAATGTTTCATTTTTAGGTAATGAATGTTTTCAAACAGCAAATAATATTTGTGAAATATCCAACGGAATTATTGGATCGATGAAAATAAATGAAGAAGAAAAAATAATAATTGTAAATAATGTAAGTAGTGAGTGGGCTACGTACCGCTACTTGAGGAAAATTATAATGCAACAGCACATCGAGCGCACCTTAGTAGATATTGCAGATCAGTATAAAGAAATTATGACCAAATTGAACATAGCATGCGATGAAATCAATCAGTTTATAGTCAATGGTACCGACGGCGAGAAAGTATCCGTTGACACAGAATATAGTGAATTAAAGCATATTTTGGACTCAGAAATCGACGAATTAGAAGCACTTGTGTTGAATAATAAAGGGATACAGAGATATAGCAGTTACCAGAGTGAAAAATACATCCCACCGTTACACCACGACAACTTGGACCGTCCTGTCTTGCCTTCTGGCGTTCGAAAAGAACCAAGTAAAGTGGTGTTAGATGACACATATATTACAAGTAATGAAGAAATAACAAGTTACAATAGACTATCACTACCTAATAATACAAGTACGAATAGACTCCGAGCAGTAACACCTACTCATGATGAGGATGTGAGTATCACCACTCATGAGGCAAGTGATACTCATAAATCATCTAGTTGGAAAAATTATTTTAAACCAACTTTAGGTGTTGCAAATAAAGGATTAAATAAGGATCTTGACAACGACAACGATCGCAAATCAAACCATGCATTTGATAAACTTTGGAATATATTACTCAAGCCAAAACGTAATAGTCAGACAGAGAATCAGGGATCAGGTAGTGATTCCTCTGATAATGAAGGTCCGTTGGGTGCGTCATCGTATAGTGACCCAGAAGAGGATACCCCAATGAATATAGCATATTCAAAGAAAGCAAAAGATATGTTAGAAGCACAAGAACAGGACATAAGACAACGAAATGAAGTAATGGAGGAAATATTTGAAAGAAAACGTAATCGTCGAGGTAAGGCACCAACTGGTCAAGGTAGTGGTAGTGGTGTTGCTCGTCGACCAAAAGCAAAAGTAAATAACGGTAAAGATGATATTTATGCATCAACAGTAAAGCCAGCAGAAGCTGTGTTAGGTTTTGCGTATTCAGGTTCCACACATGATTACTTGGCATCTAGTATTCCTTCAGTGAATGCTCCATCAATACCAGTTCGACCAGTACCAAGAACAAGAACAGGAAGTGACAGTAATGTTGCTAGTAGTAATAATAGAAGCGATAGTGATATACATGACAATAGACAACAATCTTCATCGGTACCTAAGAGTATCGATATCCCAGATTTACCTGTTCCACCCATGTCTACTGCAAGTACGAATGATACTAATAGTAATAGCGATTTACCTCCGGGATGGGAAGAAGTACATGGTGATAATGGAAGTATTTATTACTATCATAAATTTACTAGATTATCTAGATGGGATAAACCAGATGCAGCAGTTGCAGCATCAATTGAAGCAAATGTTCGTGATCAACAAGATAAAATGAATGAATTAAATCGTAAAAGAAAAGAAGAAATTGAACAAAAAAAGCAACAACAAGAGTTGCGTGAAAAGACAGCGGATCAATTAAAAGCAAAAATTAAAGTTAAAATTGAAAAATGGAAAGGTGTTACTAACAACAGCACCGTTACAAATCATATTGCGGACTTATTGACTACATTACCAAGTATTCTTAACTTTATACCCATCAACACCGTTACCACAACTCCATTAAACAGTGCGTCTTCCCAAGCAGATATAAAAAAAGCATACCTAAAAGCAATCCGTTTGGTACATCCAGATAAACTAAGTAGTGATTTGGATCTGGAAAATCAGTTGCTGGCTCAAGCGTGTTTTATTATTATCAATGAAACTTATGACAAATATAGAGAAAGTGTACAATAAATTGTATTTTATTTTAATTTAATAACAACTACTTTCATTTTAAAAAAAATTAATGTTTTTAGTGAAAGTTAGATACAAAAAAGCAATCGATAGATGGCGATGAGTATCAAGTGGAAACAAAGTTATATTGGTTTCCTTGAATAATAATAACTAGAAATATTGCACACTATGTTTCACATCAACAGTATTAGCTCCATGGTATAGTTAACATGACAAAAACAACGATTTTTCACGATTTTTTTGTCATATAAACAATTATTTTTTAATCAATTTTTTTATCTTTCTTTTTATTCCCTGGTCCATATCGTTTGACGAAAAATTCGACAAATAGATATAAATATGATGCATATATAATACCACCAACAACTAAATTAGATTCATCATTATGACATGTAACATTATTCAATTTAAAATACCAACACGATATAACTACACCAGTACCAATAACCATTTGAGTAATTTGTGATATAGTAATAAGTATAGTTGGAAATGATTTAGGACATGAATCTAATGCTTGTAGACAATAGTAACCATACATTAATGCATGAACTGAATAATTCATGGCAACAAAATATAATCCTGATCCAGCTTTAGATGCATATGCATTCCAACAAAATAATAACACTGTCATATGATGATACCAATGTAAAAATATAACTGGTTTCTTACGAAGTACAAGAAAGACAGTATCAATTAATTCAGGTACTTTAGAAAATATAAATAACATAACCCAAAATCCACAAGGACCTTTACCCCATGGTCTTGGATTTGCAACAGGTGAAGTGCAAACAGTTTGAACATAGTCATTTTCAAGTATATTTGCCACTAAATATGGCACAGTTCTACACATTCCAAGGAATGAAAATAGACAAAGGAAAGCATTCCATATAGCTAATTGATATTTTAAATCAAATGGTGCAATACCTTTTGCTTTTACAACAGGTGGTGCATTAGTTATGTCATTTACACTTGTTGTAGCTGTACTAGCTGTATTTATTGCACCTGAAGTATTCGTTGCAACTGGAAATATTGTCCCATTGTCCATATATTTTTTACCTAAGGTAAAAAATAAATAATAAACAATCAATATACTAACACATATTGGATAATTATTATGTGCAAATGTAGTATAAGCTTCTGGACTAAATGATTTTTCAAATGGCAAAGCCAAGAAGGACGTTGACGAGTATAGGAACTCGGAGACAATCGTCGTGTTTAGCTCCATGATGAATATATCAACTAGCGAGCGATTTTTTCGGTATCTTTCGATGGGAGTAGTTACCTCTCAAGTTAGGGCAACGAAAATTTAGAAAACCTTTTGTTAAATTGTTAGAACTAACCATTCACGAGTCAATTTCAAGTGGATGAATAGATCTCTGAACAGTATAACTCTGAACAATTAGTCTAATATATTATTAACCTATATATGTTCACTCATTTAAGTCTCTTAAACTCTTCATTTTAATTGATTCTATTACAATATACTATATAATATAGTTTATGTATATAATATTTTAAACGCTTGCACGGTAGTGACGCTGGACTCGGGAAAAATAGGTTCAACTGAGGAAAACTAAAATTTAATCAGTTGAAGAAGAAAAAAAGGGTCATATAAGAACGACCAAATGAACGATCAGGAACGGACTGGATCTGTACGATTCAAGCGTGAGCTTAAAGTTGTACTAATTCCTTGTTTGAATGAGTATAGAAAGGCTTTACTACACGATGATCTATGGTAATATTTTAACACGTCACACTATTCTTGGATGCTATTTATGTATAAATATGATTATTTCATGGTTTACAATGGTTTAAATCATTATAATACCATTTTAATATCGTCTTTTACATCAATTACGTATATTTAAACGCTTTATATTGCTGCCACAATGGTAGCATTAAAGAGTTTTCGTTGAAGCATCATAATTTCTTCATTACTTTCATATTTTTTAAGTACTAATTATTATTTTTTATTCTTGTATATTAGGTGGAAAAAGTCAGATTATATGTTATTTAATCAAGATGCTACTCGTGATATAAATTTATTAATGAAATTTGAAAATTGTGACATGCAAACTGCCAAAGATTTACTATATCAATCATATAGTGATAATGGTGATGTATCTAAAAGGTTATTGCCAAAACATGCTGTACAGCGACAAAGAAATGATGGTCTTATTAAAAGATCTAAAGCACATCCATTAATAAGAAGAGGAACACTTGAAATTATGAAAAAAACTACTACATGGACAGACCTAGTAACATTACAACAAGAAGAGAAAGATTATGACGCCATTATTGAATCACTAAGGAAAGAAGAAGATGCATTGAACATTGTTGTAATAGATGAAGCTACGGATGTGCCGGTTAATGATAATGAAATAGATGAAGTAATGAAAGATGAAGTAAATATAAAAGCTTCTACAAGTAGTAAAACGAGTACAGATCGCAATGAACGTATTCCTAAATTGCCCCCTTTTGTGCACGACTTAATCATGGACAAACTATTTCCAAGTAATAACTCATCAACCACTACAAAACCAGATAATAAACCATCAATTGAATTAAAATTTCCAGTAAAAGAGTCCTATGTACTTGGACTCGATAACAGCAATCACGACGACGATGACGACCTTGAAAATAACGAGAAAATAAACGCAGATTTAAATCAAAGGTCGCCATTACAAACATTTCTCGCAATAGCAAGTACATTTGCATTAGCTGCATTTGCACTTACTGATCAAGGATAGTATTGTCATAACAACCCAACCTGTACATATTGTACCTTCCACCAGACCAATACTTAGCCTTGCAAATGATATAACGTGATTGTATATAAGAAAATAATGTAAAATGGATACTTTTAACTATACATCTATTATTTTAATCTATTAATTTAGCTGCTTCCTGTTTGAATCAAAGTTACTCGAAATGGAGTCAATGCATGTGGATGCGGTGGATTTGCTGCATTAAAACACGTTGAGCACAAATCAGTATGACAAACATCACAATGAAATCTAACGTCTCTTATATATGTATCACAAGTAACACATGTGGGACGCATGTTATCATCATCAGGATGGTGTAAGTGGTACAACAACATCAGTGAGGAATGCTTGGATCTGCGCAATGTATCAAATTGATAATGTAAAAATTGACACATTTCTAAAAACACATGCCTTGTATCAACAAACAAAGTTTTTTGGATTGGATCGGGATCGGTTGTGTTCGAGGCGATGCTCCTAACAAGCGCCTGACATAGTGGCGACAACTCTTTCATGGAAACAACGTCTTCAATCGCATCACTTTTCTTCAATAAAGATGATATTTTGACTTTATTCTTGTATTGAATAGTTGGATTTAAACAATTATAAACTGTTTGATTGAATATTCCTGATGATTGCGAGGACGACGAAACCAACGGTTTGTACTGCACTAATTGAGTGGGACGTTTAGCTTTGTCACCTGGAGCATTCACTTCTTCATTTAGCTGGTTGCTTGAGTCATTACTACTACGCGGTGATACTTGCGGAGAGTGTAAATCAGGAGATGAATGTGATTTATCTATACTATTACTACGTAGTTTTTTGCGACCGTTAGTAGCTTGTACAGGCACTGGTGAAGTGAAAGTGATAACAAACAAATCATCTTTCAATCGATTGACATTTTTACTTATTTCATTCATCATTCCTAACGCGCCTTTATAGCCTAGCTCGCACTCAACAAATGCTTCATCACTATATATCACCGTATTATCCTCAGATTTTCTTGTTGTTGGTGTGTTAAATGGTCTACGAGCCCATGCTGATGTATCTGATGCACAAGAATACACACTATCCAACGAATCAGCACGACGAAGTGGAATAGGTCCGGGTGTTTCCGATGACTCGTCGTCATTCTCATCATAGTAACTCTCATTATTCGTATCATCTCTTGTATTTGCCGCAACGGTACTGTTGTTCTCGTCATCTTCTGATGCATCCATGTCATTTACATAATCAATTTTTGCTTCGTTGTCATAAACATTAGCTGTCAGTGATGCAAACACTAAACCGGCGTGTTTTCCACGATTATTTCCACCAGAAAATTGTGTTGGACAAGGATCAAGTAACGGAAATTTCGTTAAATATTTATCTAACGTTGCTATGGTTATCTGCGATGTATTGATGAGTGTCCCGCCTTGATTTGTATTGTTTTCATATGTAATCCCTTTAATAACTAAGCCTAATAATGATTTTTGAAATAATTTTAGTTCTGCATTGGCAAATTTATAGATCGCATTTGTTGGTGGATTGTACACCATCGCATTGTTATAACACAGCTTAACATCACGACAGAATTCAAACATACTCGTGTATATACCATCATTAACTCTTGATTTTATGGTCCCTAAATCCATTGGAAATTTAATAATATTGAAATAATCAGGGATGTTCAATGCAACCGGATCAACGGGTTCCTTGAAGAGGTACGACAGCGGCTTGCCCAACATTCCTTTCAATAAATCCTTGCATTTCATTTGATTATTTATGCGATCGATTGTGCTGAGACCACCGTTAATGGCAGAACTACTACTAGTTGTGCTTTTTGTGCGATTTGTTATCATTTTATATACTCTACTGCACTCGTTAAGCCATAAATCGCCTTCAAAAATAGGTGGAGATATAGGTGCTAGCTGAACTGGATTACTACCTGCTGAATGAACGAGTGAGTGTGTAAGTGAGTAAGTGAGTGAGTAAGGTGGTACCACTTTTATCTTCCAAGTTACTAGGTAAAGAATTAGTACGTTTCAGCATGGTGCCACTTCCTATTAAACTATTTTTTGCAGCTAATCTAGTATTACTTTCATCTTTATCTTTTTTAGAATATTGTATGAAGTACGCATCCCACATGGTTGTTACATCCCCAACAATACCAATTTCTGTTGCACGCAATAACATGGCATTATACCAAGCATTTAAACGGTCTCTTGAAGGTGTTTTTTGATGCGATGGATGACACCAAAATATAAAATTATCACCACGTTGAGGTGGACATGACCATATATGACACCGTTTGAATCCTCTAACCTGCGCCCATTTCAAATAACCAACAACAATTTCATGATATACATATGTTCTAGCTTCTAATGGTCTAAAATAATCAATAGAATCTAAATATGCTATATATACACATGATTTATTAGGTAACGGTACACTTTCATCGAACTCATGGACGTATAAACAGAACAAACACACGTCAATACCGTCAATATTTTGAAATAAAAGAATACATTTTTGTTTATATCCAATTTGTGGTGGTATTTTATTATTTTCTGAAGTCATAAAATTTTGTGTTATATGCATCGGTACGTCTATACAGTGTTCAGCGTTTGATACCATTCGGATCGTTATTGTGTCCTTGACACTGCCGTGACCCATTTCATCCAATCGTTCTTTCACAAATGTTTCTAAAAATATACTTAATTTTGATTTTGGTAATGAAGATGCTTTCCAAACCGGTGGTGTTGTAAAAATTTCTTCATTACTACTACTACTACTAACTTCAATATTTCTAGCTCTTTTCTTGGATAATGGTGACATTGCAACGGCATTATTCTGTTGTGGAGACTCAAAAGATATGTCCTTCAGGATACATAATGGGCAACGATAGTCGTTACTTTCTGCTTTAAATTTATTTTTTTTACTTGGTGAAGGCGATTTGGTACCATCAGAGTCAGATTTGGGATTATATAACGCACATATTTGATGGGAATATTGATGACATTTATTACATTGAATTATTGGTTCAGGGATTTCCTCGTCAGCTTTTCTAGTTAACAAATCTTTTTTATATATAGGAGGTCGATTTGGTAACTCTAAAATACGTTGAGGTAATGTGCTGTAACACTTTAAACACCATACAAATATACCATCAATTGATATATAATACATGGTATTCCGTTTGATGCGTTGACTGCATGTGCCATGGCATATAAGCGTAGGTGGTTCTAGCTTCAAACATTTCTCACCACATAAATTACAACTATTCCGTATACAATACTCACAATCATGTAAATTATTTTTTTCAATTTCTTTTTTACTTTTTTCTTCCATATTATTATAATCTTCATAAAATTCGGTTAATAATTCCTTAGCAGCTAAGTGAATGTTATGCTGAGGTCCGTTGAATGTTGTTGCGTTCTCAAATGTTAATTTTATATCATTTGCACATTGTTGTATACTTTCATAATTTCCTTTCACTAAATTATCTCTTACTGTACCCAAATCCATAGGATTTTTTATTTTACTAAAATAATCAGGTACTTTAAGTAATATTGGATCGACAGGAGCATTGAATAAATTAGCATTTCTTGGATGATTAATTAATTTCACAACAACAGATCTCATTAATTTATGAATATATTCACATCTTAAACTTAATAAATGATTAATAATTTGACTATATGATAAAGATTCAATTATTTGTAATCCATTATTTGAATTTCTCCATTGATCTCTAACATTTAATGGAATTTGGCTCTCTATATTACGTAAGACTGCAACATATTGATTAGTAAGTAAATAATCATCAGTAATTGATCCCATACATTTATTTGTATTTGTATTTCTTTCATCATCAATATTATCAAATGCTATTTCATTTACTGTCGATGAAACATTGGATTCGGTATTTGTGCTTGTCGGATTTCGATTCCATAATAATGCACTCAATTTTAGTATTAATTTACTTCCAGAACTAATATTATCTGACATAGTATCAGTTATCAAATTAATCTTGTATCAAAATTCGTCCCAGATATTCAAATGACATGCAATAAGATTACCGACCAATAGGAAAAATGAATTGGGGCACAAAACCTGAGAGTCTTCTTTCTTCTTCTTTTCCTCCCCGGCCCCAATTTTTTAGTGGTTGGTTGTCCACACCTGGCCGCATTTGTTAAAAGCCCTTCTTCCCTTTCTTTCTTCATGAAAGAGAGAAAAAATATAGAACATAAGACATTATTTTCTATAAAGATTCTATTATGCATATAATTTTATGAATATGGGTGTGATTTACAAAAAGGTTGTAAAAAAATTAAATTATAACAGTAAATTAAATGAAACATAAATATGCAAGTTACCAAAAAAATATTTGTTTGCTAATATCAGCTTCAAAAAACTTGAAAATCCAATATTAATGAATCGACCCGGCCTTGCGCAAAAAATTATCGCCATCCAGCAAGACAATATTAAAATGGATAGTTTGAAAGGACTGTTGAAGTGTTTGCATTGTCCATTCACAGACGAAATAGATTTTAATGCACGTAAACATATTATTACACTTGTAGGATGGTTAGAAGATACAAAGATTCGTCAATTACATGTAAATGATCGTGATAATCTTCGCACTGATAGTGGTGAATGGAATAATAATTATAAGAATTATTTAATACAATTAGAATGTCCAATAGAATATAGTAATGATAATATATTCGAATGCACGGCATGGTTAATATCAAATGCAATAGCAGTCGAATATGAGGATATATGTGAAGATAATAGTAATTTAGGTAATCACGTATTAGAAAATTTAAATAATCAAGAATGTGTAATGCACGTTAGCAGTCATAATGATGAATTATTAGTGACAGAAATTAATAATTTAGGAAATTTAGTAAAAATTATAAGAAATAATTCTGAAACAGATATTGATTATTTAAAACGTATTACTCATTACATAAAATATCATTTATCCCCTGGTTCAATTCAAAGTAAAGCGAATATTCAATATAATATTAATGATTTCACATTAGGTTTTGATACCCGCGATGAATTAGTTAATAAAATAGGTATTGTATTAAAAATGCTTCATTATTCAGATTTAAGGGAATTACAAAATGATTTAAATGCATTATTAGTCTTAGGTCAAGAATATACTGCTAATCCTAAAACTAATACAGCACTAGGAAAAGTAGGCAGGTGAACATTTTAATTTTTTTTAAATATGTAGTAATAAAAACAATTAAAAATACAATCAATAACATTTATTATTTGTGTCAAATTTTGCCGTTATATCAGTGCAACATTTCGTACATGGAACAACATCCTTTGAACCTTTTTCTTTATAACAATATGGTCCAACATATGGTATAAAATTACAGTCACCAGTATTATCTGTTGTGCATGAATTACAACGAGCGTCAGAACCCCAATCTTCTAAAGTATCCCAATCACATGGATAGCATGGTTGATTAATAGTGCAAAGGTCAGCTTGACCACCTCTACAATTTCGTTTAAAAGATACGTCAGGTTCAATTATTTCACCATCAAATGTACATACTGCAGTACCATCAGTGGGACAATCTGTACTAGGAGTTACTACATCCCCTGATCCAATCATTGTACAAACAGCATTGGCATGACAAAAACATGGGTTAGCTGTATAATCTGTTGATGTAAACATAGATCTTTTACCTCCTTTAGTAGAGTATAAACAATCTTCTCTATGTAACTTTGGACTCCATACATGAAATTTATCAGCTGGAACATGAATAGCTGCAAAAATTAAATGATATAATTGTAATCCAACCATTAAGCATAATATTAAAAACAATAACATTTCTTTCGCCTTCTTCGTACCAATACCGTATCGTAAATGTGATGAAATACCAGCAGCTAATAATAAAACTATCCCAGTAAAGATTTGGTCACTAAAACCTAGTATCGTCGAGAATTGAGTGCCACTATAGTCATCATAGGTCCCCGTCCATGACGTTGGCATTTTTAACGCTCAACTCACGTTTTCGATTTTTCAACTTCCCGACGGAAGTTCCCGTTCAAAGTTTCAAAAAAAACTAAACCGGTAACAGTACCGGTAAATTTCCATGCTTTTTAAAAAAGCTTTTAATTAACTAGTAGGACAATATAAGTTAACTAATACGAATCAGTATTAACCGCTAAGGTGAAGCAAAATTTAAATATAATTTGATGTTGCTTTAATGTATCTAGTCAAATAATTTCGATCACGGTAAAATTTTTAATGAGAAAAAATTGAGAAAAATTAAGAAAATATATCAAAATGAAGTCCTCGTATCAACGTGGATCACTTCGCTATACATCGACGAAGCCTAAAGCATCGCCTAGTGTAGGTAGCTCTCCAAAATCATCATCAATATGGTCTTACATATTGATAATAGTTGGATTAATATTAATTAGTGCAATGATTTTCTTTTTTGAGACAGATCCGAATAGCTTTAGTTCAGTTACATCAAATTTAAGGAATAAAATAGGAGTAATACCAAGTATTAGTGACGCGTCTAAACCAAATAATGTAATACCAAGCATTGTAACAGCTATACCTGCAAAAGATATAACTCTGGAAGATAAATTAATTGCTAGTAATTTACCAAATAAACGAATTCAAACAACGAAGGATGCGCTACCAGAACCACAATCAAAGTATGCTTATGTCACTCTTATATCAGGAATAGACAATTCTTTTAGGTATCGTGGATTTTTATATAATTGTTTAATAATGCGACGAGCACTACGAGATGCAGGTAGTACTGCTGATTTCATAGCATTAATTGGATATAGTGATAGTGATACCTCAGCATATCAAGATGATATGCAATTATTAAAAGATGATGGTATAATATTATACATATTACCTAGATTAATAGATTCATCCCATAAATTAAATTTTGCTGAAATGGCATTACTTAAAATTACTCCATATTCCTTCACTCAATATGAACGTATACAATTTTTTGATGGTGATATTATGCCATTAAAAAATATGGATTGCTTTTTTAACTTGAATATGAATACTTATACAGTTGGATTAGTATCACCAGTAAATTCTGGATGGTATTTAGCAATCCCTAATATAGATGATTATAATTATATGAAATCTAAAGCAATATGGCGATTAGGTCGCGATTGGGATAAAATTAATGGTTGGGCAGAAGTTATGCCACCAAATATGACATTAAGAGGTGGTAAAATATGTAATAAATGGGAATTTAATGGTGCAGATATGGACCAAGGTTTGTTTACTCATAGGTTTGTTATTAATCAAGGTAACGCCATGCTCATTGATACAGAATTACGAAAAGTTAGAGTATTTAATAAAGGTATTTTACACGAACCTGATAGTGAAAAAACCTTGAAAGAATCAATAGGATGTTGTAATAGTGAAGTACCAACTGGATTTTTTGTACATTTTACTGGCAGAAGTAAACCATGGATGGTAGAAGAGAATAAGAAAGAAGGTAGAGGCACCAGTGTATATACTACTTTGTGGATGAAACTATTAGATAGTTTAAATTTAGAAATAAATTCTAGTAACATTGGTTCACTCGGCTTGGGATCACCACTAGGATTTTGGAATGCTGGATTTCCAAAGGGTGGATATAAGACAGATAACAAATCATAACAAAAGAGTAAAATTATATTTGTAAAAATTGTTAAGAAATATTTAAATCATATTGACGTACTACTGGTGGTATATCGATACTTCTTGTATCAATAAATCCGTTGAGAGATTTCAATGATCTAACGACTTTATATTCTTTCCAAAAAGCATTGGATGGAAAACCAATTGTCATGTACATTCGTAACCATATTGTTGGATGTAACAAATAAAATTGTTGCAATGATGCACGATAACGAACATAAAATATATCAAAAATTACTTCAACAACAGAACTTTTAGGTATATTGTCATTGGAAATGCCCGAGTATGCGTACACAAGAACATAGGGCAAGCATCGCAGGGACTCCATTACTTTAAGTATGTAATAAATAATTCTTTTTTGATTTATTTGTGCAACTGGTAAGTTCGCAGCGGTTATCCATACAATGTATCTATCTAGTCTATCTTTTCCCATTATTTGAATAAAATTTAATGATTCAATATCTTCATACTCTTCAGACTCGGCTATCTTCGCCATACGATCATAAGCCATTTCAAGTGATTCTTCGTCGTTATTAAGTATTATTTTATTATCATCAATAATTTTTGGGCTAGTTATTGTTTTCTCTGTATTTGTCACAGAAACTCTATCATAATGATCAACGTACTCATTCATACCTCGTGGTTTGGAATAACTAGGTGTTCCAGAAGTAGAATAAGAGGCTGGCGTATTATCGCCACTATTACTATGTCGTCGAATCGATGGGTTGTTGCCAATAATATCATTTTCAAGTAATACTTTACGATTATTGACAACTGGCGTAATAGGTTTTGGTCCACTCGTTATTTTTAATGTTCTTTCTTCCATAACTAACTCACCCCATTCATCACCTAAATTAGCAGGTAATAATGAATCTTGTAATGATAAATCACTCTCATTTCTTGGAAAATAAACTTGCAGTAATTTTTTATATATTTCTAAATCTTCTTCAGTACTGACGCAAAATACTATTTTTTCAATAGTAGTTTTATGTTCTAAATACTTTCTAACTGTTCTTAAAGCTGTATGTGCTGCATCTTCGCGAGGATAATTTTTTTTATGTAAATAAATTGTGCTAAGTGCTAGCACTTTTACAGGAGGAGATATTTGTACGGAAGCAAATGCTAATGCACTTTTATATGCTGAAAATAACGCATATTCAGATGCTGAAATATATCGTGATTCATATTTTGGTCCAACAGAGTATATTACGTAATCACAAGATAAATTACCACCGTTGAATATGGCAGATGATCCAGTTATTATGTTCCCGTTTTGTAGAATATTACTTTCGAAATCAGGGCCAGCAAGATCTATAACAGGATTATTATATTCTGATCTATCATTTAAACCTTCATTTTGACCTAGAACATAACAATTTGCTGATAATTTCCATATGGCACCAGCATATAAATGTATTTTAGCATTAATATTACGGTCGATTTTAATACGACTTTGTTCATTCTTTTCAAGTGCACTTTCACTTAAATCTATAGTAGCAGTTGTGGCGGAATCTGCTTTTTTACTACTTTCTGTTTCCCCAAACACTTCAACTTCAAAAAATGATTCAGATAATCTGTCATGATTATTACTTTCAATGCTATCATAACTTGGATCCCATCGCAAATCCGATAAGAGAATTGAAGTATAACTCATAACGCCACCAGAAAATAATATTTACAATGGCGATGATAGTGATTTGGATGATAACAAATCCTTAAGATTATCTGTCCAAGATCGGAAAGAAGGAAATTATATAAATTTTGAAGTACCGCGGTTTTGGAATTCAATTTAAAATCTTAATTAACTAATGCAACTAATTGACAAAGAAGAATTGTGCAACTGTTGTCCCCCGTTATAAGCAGCCTCTGTCTAAATCTTCTTCTTAGAAAACTTTTTTTTTTTTTTTTCATCTAAGGATGCATCGAAACGTTAATCCCTATTTTGATCATGTCAAAAATTTGCCGACACATTGTCACACATAAGAGGAAAGACTTGTTTGTCATCAGTTATCCACGAGGAATACGTATAAGAATGTTGTCAACTATTCGGCGTTTAAGTATAAAACGATCCATACCATGTAGGCGTCTTGCCGCAGATTCCAAATCCCCAATAGATATTCCAGGTCCACCTCCTAATAAATTATTTCAAGTAATTCGTGTCATTGGAGCCGCAGGTATAACCACTATATATTGGTTCTATTTCATCGTATATTCTCATATTAATTATTCTATTTTTCTTAGCTGGATTATATATCGCCTACTATTTACTAAAAGAAATCCCAAATGTAAAAGGTCGTCAAAATGTCGAAGAAATACCTAGTGAAGAATCGTTAAATAGGTTATTGAAATCGATTGAACAAAAAAATCAAAAATAATATATATAATGTAAATATTGAACAAAACAGTGGCATGCTATACATATAATAAATCTATTTCTCCATACTTTTGAAAGGTTTTTGCTTATACATCATCAGATTCTTCGATCCAATCGTGTTCATCATCCCGATGAATGGTTAAATTCTTATTAGATTCAACAATTTCAATGACACTGTCATCATCATCTTTTAAATCTTTAATCACTTTTGATACTAAAAATTCTGAGCGCTGAATTTGTATTTCTACCTCACCTTCTATATCCTCGACAATAACAGAAAATACATATTTCCCAACGAATATAATATATTCTAAACATATAAACATTATCCAACGAATTTGCCAAGTTTCATTTACAAAAAATCTTGACGTAAAAAATATTATACCAAAGTTTGAAACAATAGCAATAACTGAAAGTAATTGTAAACAATCCTCCCAAGTACCAATATCTTCTGCAGACTTTGGAATAGGTCGACGATGCGTAAGTACAAATTTCCATGCATCAATACGTAATTGTACATACGCAGAGACAAGTGCTAAAAATGGTGCTAATGGAAATGCTGCAACATATAGAACTGCGTAATTAAACTGAACCACCAAAGACAAATAATCACGCATAGTATTTTTCAGTGAAGCTTCCGCTAGTGAGTATTGTTCCTCAATAGGACTCATAACAGAACCAGGCTCGGTACCTTTTCTAAATAAACGTTGTTCATGTATCATACTAATTTTACGTATTCCAACTTCTTGAAAAACTCGCCACAATAAATTAGTTAAAAATATTGTTACTACAGTTGTGGCTAAGTCACCTAGACAAGAATCTCGATAACAAGAAAAGCCAACGAATCCTTTAACAAATCCCACATACCATAAAGGGGCATTACAATTAACTATTTCAAAAGCAAATAATTTATTAACAAGTGCATCTTGATACTCCGTATCCGTGCGATAATTTTCATAATCAGTCAATTTATAAGCAATAATCTCGAAATAATGACTGCAAAACATAATACAAAGCGCATAGATGAATGCAATAATAATTTTTGTTGGATCGAATGATGCATATACTAATACATTGGATCTACCATCCAATGACAAATACCATTCTAGTGTACTTACCGCTGCGACAAATCCAATTGATATACACATACTAAAAATCAATGCCAGAAGTGATAATATATATCTTAAGACTCTTAAATTTTCATCCTCAAAAACATATTCACCGCCGTCAACAGGACTACTAATATTTTCTCCTCTAAATGTTGGTCGCACTGTTTCTTCATTTTCTACACCAACAGTACCCCATTCCATACTTGTACGTGATTGTTTCTGCTTCCATGTTTCTATCATATATGTTGCCCACAAGACAACAAAAAAAGTAAAATATAGATTTATTGGTGACTCATCGGCATGGTAAATTGCAGATACAATATGAACTAAAGCACCAAGAATCGCTACTTTAATTAAATGTTCAATATAATGTTGCAAGTAAACAAAATAAAATGCAACCGATTCACCAAAATAATCACGAACGGCATTCAATGGTTGTTTTGATGGACGTTGCCAAAACTTTATCCACTTACGAGTTAATTCTTTTAGTAATTGATAATCATGTATTGGAAATGCTGCAGCTATCGCATTATATTCTTGTAATCTGCCCAGAGATAAACAACAGCCTTCTTTCGATTCTATTATTGACATTATTAGTTTTATTCTATCAGTAGCTTTAAATATTGAATGTTTTTGGTTTCTTAACGTATGCGATTTATAAAGTGATTTTACTTCTTTTGATGCGACGTATGGTCCATATAAGTAATCAAATGGACTAATAGATGACTGTTTAAATTCGTCTGTAATATTAATAGGATTCCATCTACCTTTACGTCCATTATGAACTTTATTTTTTACTTTTTCAGCATCTAATGGTAATCTATAATGTATTCTACTCGCTTCATTTTCCAAAACTGATGGCTTTGCCCTTATTTTTACATATACATGCATTTTTTGAACAGAATAAAATAATCTAGTCTCGAGATTTTGATTTTTTAATCTACTTATTATTGATTTCATGCTGTATTCTTTTTGATAATTTGATAATTTATCTTTATTATCATCAATAATAACATCAAATACGAGTACAAAATCAAATGTATATCCATGCTTTATTAGAAAATCATCACCTTTCATAACTGGATATTGTGCACAATTATTATATTTCACTACTCGAACTATAAACAAATAAATGAGTGAGTTATTTATATTTTAAAATAAATATTTTTAATTTATATTACCTAAAATATACAAAAATACTACGAAAAATATAACCATAAAAGCATAGATAGCATCAGCTTTCAATGCTAGTGCTATCTGCGATGCATCATAATTTAAAAAGATGAATTTAGTGAAGAAACCCATGGTTCCAACAGCTTTTCATCGATGTCGGCTGATAAAATCCTAAGGGTTGTTTGGTTCCGGTTCCGGTTTTTCACTGAATCCTTTAAAAAAGAAATAAAAATAAAGAGTATTACTCTTTCCCTGATAGATCAAATAGTTTAGGGAAGTAGTTTAAAATAACCTTATACTATTATTTTTTATTCTTTTAATATTTTGTATGAATTAATATTTAGTAAGTAACAAAATTATGGTCAACATTTTGATACTCCTGCTTGCGTCTAGTAAGGTTACTAAGATTATTTTCTTTTTTGATCTTCTAAGTTCAGTTCTTGTTCCGAGAACAGAAAATAATCCCTTTTTTGTACCAAGGTAAGAAACAAAAAACAAAATTACGAAAATGAGAGATGTATGTGTTGAGATACTTACATCTTATCGCATAAAAAAATGGCTACCATTTGTCGATGGCTATGTTGGCATAGGCGGATTGGTAATTGGTTTGGTGTATGTGATCAATACATTCGCTACTCTTTATTTAGTATATCGTAATAAAAATCTTGCATTGCAGGGTATGGTTGGTGTATCTAAGTATGTCATATTTCCTGTTTATCTTCCATTTTTATGGGGATCTGCATTAACAGATTTTGCAGTTGGATTAATGTTTTTATTTTTAAAAGTAGAAGTATATAAACCAAATATATGGTTGGCGTCATTTGCAATTGCATTAATTATTGCATTACAACATATAATATTAGAAGGCATTAGTTTTGCATTAATGCAATATGGTTGTGGCTTACAAGCTGCAAGAAAATCATTCAAATATTCTATAATTTGGGGAATTATTACTTATTTCTTCATGGTTTTTTCATTTCGACATGGTGGTACAGGTCTTGCATATATATTAAGTGCAATATGGGGTACAATAATGTGTACTTTCTATATATCTTTATTTCTTCTTCCGGATAAATATTTATTTCGTCGCCCTGCGATTAAATTATATGCTAAATTTTGGGCATTATTTCGATTTATTGTATTATTTGCGGATATTCTTATGTGGTACTCGGATACTCATTCTGATTACATAACTCCGTCTGAAATAGCTAATTGTACATATGGATTTGCCGGATTAATTATTTTTGCATTATTTAAACCATATATTGTATATAGAACACTCTTAGAAGATAGTAAATGGTGGCAAGGTATCCTAAGTAATAGCGGTAGTAATATGAATAACAATAATGATGGATATAGATATTCAGAAATTTTTTCAAAATTTAATTATTTTTGGAGTTCAAATAAATATGAAAGAGTGGCTAATGATGCAAAATTGAATGAAACTAGTTTACAGAATCCATTAGTTGGTATTGAGGTAGGATTTACTGAGGCACAAGATTTAGCTCAAGAAGTAGATAATCTTATAAGTGATAGTAATGTTAGATTATTAAACTTTGCATTTATATCACTTGAAGAAAATAATAAATTAGGATCAGGATCATTTTCAAAAGTATATCTCGGAAAATATAAAACAAGTATAGTTGCTATAAAATTATTATTTACTTCTGATTTAAATATTGAAATAGTTCGTCGAGTATGTAACGAAGCGAATATATTAAGTCATTTTACCAGCCAAAATATAGTAAAAATATATGGTGTTAGTGTATTACCTCCATCAATATGTATTATATTAGAATATTGTAAATATGGATCCTTGAGTGATGTGTTGCGAGGATCTATCGATGCATCAACCGGTAGATGTAAATCCCCTTTATCACTATCATTAAGTGATCGAATGTATTTAGCACTTGGTTGTGCTAGAGGATTACAAGCATTACATGAATATTCTATAAATTTATGTCATCGTGATGTAAAATCCTTTAATTTTTTAGTTGATGCTGATTTAAATGTAAAAATTGCCGATTTAGAATTAAGTTCAATTAATTATAATAAAGATAATAGTGACGGTTATTATGATTTTTCGTGTATTATTGAAGATGGTATGTTGATACTATGGCAAGCACCCGAAGTATTAAATGGTGAGGAATACACTCAAAGTGCAGATATTTACTCATTAGCAATAGTATTATGGGAAATTATTACAACACGTTATAAAAGTATTGAATCAAATAATAGTGATTTTAACGACTACAATTTACCATTTTATGAATTTTCAACAAGACAAAGTGATATAATAAGAATGATAACTACTGGTATCAGACCTAGTATAAATTCAATACATAACAGTCTTAGTAATCCTATCTACGCTGAATATATTGACCTTATGAGTCGTGGATGGGCTGAAGATAAAAACAAGCGACCTAGTGCTAGTGAGGTTGTAAGAATTTTGGAAAATTGCTGGAAATCATGTTGTTATCAATATATTCAAACAAGTAAAGTGAATATTAATTTTGATACACTTTATAATTATTATTCTATAAAAAATAAATATAAAGCAGATCTTACTGTACCGTCAGTAAAAGAATCGGAAGAAGCGCTATATGCATCATTAGCTCCATTACAATTAGAAGTTGGATGGGAAAAATTAAATGCTGATGGAGCATATTTAGTTGTTACACCAACTAGTCCTCATATTATTATGTGGTGTACTAGAAAATGGGCTCAATTATTTGATTATTTGTTAAATGATATCTTGGGTAATGATTTAACATTTCTTTTTGGAATTTTAACAAAAACAGATCAATTATACAAAAGTATAGGTAAGGATTCTTGTGATCATCTTATGATTTATCTATATAAAAGTGATGGTTCACCAATGATACTATCATTACACACATTTCCTATTTTCAAAAGTAATAGTGGAAATAATACTATTGATACGAATACTATAACAAGTAATGATAACACTGTTGTTGCATCTTCATTATCTTCATCTTGTACAACAATAGCGGTAACTAGAGATGATGGATGGAATGTTACAAGTAGTTATGACGACAATGATATGATCGAAAAAATAGTAAATACTTCATCACCAAGTAGTCCCAAGAAAACATTTATTAGTAATATGTACGAATCTATAAATCCGAAATCAAAATATGAAAATAATAAGAATAGAAATAATGTTGCATACGTAATAATTCAATTCTCTGTAATTTAATGTACTTATTTATAATATAGTTACATATTTGTTTTCAACATTTTTTACATAGAACTATCCTAATGTAATAATGAAACATTAAACTTTAAGTTTTTTCTCAGAATTACTTTTTAAAGCTTGAATTGTTTCTTTTAAATTACCAAGCTGTAATTGAAGCAGTCTTTTTCTTTCATTTAATTTTGCCGATTCACGTCGAAATATGACAGATGATGGATCAACATAACTTGTTTTTATACATGTTGTTGCATCCGCTGGAAGTGGTTGAACGCAACCACCTAAATAATAACCAAATATAAATTGCACACGTTTCTTAATCGCGGCTGGTCCTTTCTTCTTACCCTGTGATTCCAAATCTTTTGAAACAACTTTTCGTTCTGTCTCTGTACCAGCTTTATCGATGTATTCTTCGTCATCGTTTACTGTTGCATCATCATCTTCGTCCATAACCTCGTCATCATAATCTTTTTCCATATTAATAATGGTATTTGTTCTATTTGCCGTATAAAAACTTGCTGCAAGTTACAAGTATACACTAATTTGCGATTCTCAATAATAAGTTCTCCTGGAACTATTACTATTTCCGCGTGAGTGGCTCTTTTCTTTTTGTTTCTTTTCAGAATTTGTACTAAATTTTGTAGGTCCGGAAGAATAAATGAAATTTAGGATACTAAACAAAACAAACCTACGTGACGCAGTTTATATCAGCAAAGTCATTCTAAAAGATTGGCATTTTCAAAGGTATACTAACGACATCGAATATGATAATACTCTGATAATATTAAGTTAGCGGGGCCAAAATGAAGGGTATTGAACAAGCTACTATATATTACAGGACAAATATTTCTAGTTATTTTAGCTAAAATTATTTCACTGCGAATGCTGCAGCTAAAATCTTTATTGCTTCATCAATTTGATTTGATGTTAGTGTTGCAGAACTACATACACGAATTGATGGACGTAGAACTGAACCACCACTAATAACAGAAAAGGTGGAAGCAACAACACCAAGACCTTTCTCTTGACATATTTTAGCAATTTTTAAAATTTTAAAATCTTCTGCTTCTTTTGAACTTAATGGTGGGTTTAACACAAGTTGAATCACTGCAGTTGGTGAATCTGATAATACTGATAAATGATTACATTTTACTAATCCATCATACAAACGTTTTGAATTACGTTGTAAATTAGATATCAAAGATGCATTATCTTGTAAAACTTTTAATGAAGTTGCTGCAGCTGCGGATAAGAATGGTGCGGCAGATGCAGAAAAACAATAACCTGCACCAGATAAACGTTGATGATCAACTACCTCTCTTGTACCAATACATAAACCACCAACTGATGCTAAAGCAGTATCCATTGCGACAACTGTCATTTCAATATCTTTAATTGGTATACCATAATGTTCTGTCACACCTCTTCCAGTTTTACCTAATGTACCAAATGAAATTGATTCATCAATTATTAAACGATAACAATATTCTTTCTTTAATTCTACTATTTTTGGTAAAGGACAAATTTCACCAGTGCTACGAAATACACCTTCTGAAACAATATAACGACGTTGTTGTGTTGCATCTCTCTTTAAACGGATATCATCATCTCTAATTTTTTTTAAATATTTTTCAAGATCTTCCATATCATTATGTTTAAAATATTCAACTTTACTACGAGATAGAATACATCCAGAAATAATAGCTTCAGAACATGCTTCATCAACAATAAGCAAATCACCATTTTTTGCAAATGCTGGAATTGTTGATGATACTGCTGAAGCACCATCAGAATATGCAATTGCTTCAGGTGTACCCATAAATGTAGCAACATCTTTTTCAATTCTTAAATGTTGATCTATTGTTCCATAAAATCCTCTAGGACCACAACTACCACAACCATATTTACTTAATGCACCCACTGTAGCCTCTTTTACTTCTTTATTTTGACTTAATCCCAAAAAATCATATGACATTAAATTTAAAAGTTTTTTATTCATACCTTTAACGTTAATATAATTTCCTTCAATACTTTCTACTACAATCATACTATCAACAATAACTTTTGATTTTTCGTCTAGTTCTAGAGGTACTAAAGGTTCAGGTTGCCAAGAATCAATTAACCAATCTATTTCTTTTGATGTTAATTTTTCATTTATTTTTCCTTTCTTTGGATCTACTGTACGACGAATAAATAGAAGCCAAATAATAAAGCAAACTAATGCCGTTTCAATTAATATATGCTGGGGATCTTCTTTGTATAACTCATACCACCATTTACCTAATGATATCATAAATTATAAGTATAAAAATTAATAAAGGAAGTATTGTATCATGAGTACTATATTTAGTTGGCAAATTTAATAAATCAGCAAATGTAAGTGCTGTGATTTTATCCCAAAACCAAATTATTATCTCATACAATGGATTATCGTGAGATTGTGTCATTATGATGCCGCGAACGACTTCGTCTCTACTGTATTTTTGCAGTTTATGACAATTTTCTTCGGTTTGAAAGTTCAGTCGGCCCTTGTAGTAACATGTTCAAATCAGTAATATTAATACTTAATGATAATATTACGATGATTACTATCAGATTTAGAAAGTTTGAAAGGATTATGGTCGTAAATGAGACATAAATATGTAAAACGATCTACTTAAGATTCTCATAAGAAAATAATGACCTGAATTTTCTATCATATAAATATAAGACATATTTGATAATACAACTTCATTACCTATCAACATTAGTCTGCAACTGTAATCCCTTTTCCTTTCCCGGTCTTCGAATACTGCTTGATCAAGTGATAGAACTTTTCAAAGTACCTAGGTCCCCCAGGGAAAACTATATGTACCGTGTGTGACTTACGAATACCTTGAAATGATCGTCACATACGTGACGATGTTACTCCGTCAA
>JACCDO011285514.1_pt1 | contig 29512 bp, 29 predicted proteins | sample 7446101 | NCBI WGS metagenome assembly JACCDO01 (sample SAMN15323440, study PRJNA562643) | freshwater metagenome | isolation source: river surface water | place: USA:Blue River Watershed | collected 2017-08-16
CTCAGCACCGCTCGACAACCTTTACCGCTTTTCCCCGCCGCTGACTCAGCAACGAAGAGGCGCGCATTCTACAGACTTAAAACTTATTGTCAAGCACTTCAGAGATTATTTTTAACCCCGAACCACCTAACCGCCTGCTGCGCCCCCGTTGCCGCTGTGCAGCAACGAAGAGCCGCGCATTATAGACACCTTCACAAATTTTGCAAGAAAAATCGAAAAGGAAATTTGGGGGGGCTTAGGCACAGTCTTGTAGACGTAAAAAAGCCGCCCGGTGTGTTACCGGACGGCCTTTATTGCAGAATCGAGCGTGGAGCTTACTTCACGATTTGATTCAGGTCGCCTTTGACGTAACGGTCAGCCATCTTTTCCATGGACATGACTTTGATCTGGCTCGCACGGCCAGCGCAGCCGAAGGCTTCGTAGCGCGCCAAACAGATCTTCTTAGCGGCTTCGCGAGCGGGCTTCAGGTAGTCGCGGGGGTCGAACTTACCGGGGTTTTCGGCAAAGTAACGACGGATGGCGCCAGTCATGGCCAAGCGAATATCGGTGTCGATGTTCACTTTGCGCACGCCGTTCTGAATACCCTTGACGATTTCTTCCACGGGCACGCCGTAGGTTTCTTTCATGTCGCCACCAAATTCACGGATTTCGGCCAGCAGTTCTTGGGGAACAGAGGAGGAACCGTGCATCACCAAGTGGGTATTGGGGCAGCGGGCGTGAATTTCAGCGATACGGTCGATAGCCAGGATGTCGCCAGTGGGCTTCTTGGTGAATTTGTAGGCGCCGTGGGAGGTGCCGATGGCGATGGCCAGGGCGTCACACTGGGTCTGCTTCACGAAGTCAGCCGCTTGTTCCACGTCGGTCAGCAGTTGTTCGCGGGTCATGGTGCCTTCAGCGCCGTGGCCGTCTTCCTTGTCGCCCTTCATGGTTTCCAGGGAACCCAGCACGCCCAGTTCCGCTTCTACGGACACACCGATGGCGTGGGAGAACTTCACCACTTCCTTGGATACTTCCACGTTGTATTCGTAGGAAGCCACGGTCTTACCGTCGGCCATCAGGGAACCGTCCATCATCACAGACGTGAAACCAGACTTAATCGCGGCCATACACACAGCCGGACTTTGGCCGTGGTCTTGGTGCATCACGATGGGAATATGGGGGTAGGCTTCCAGGGCCGCCAGGATTTGGTGACGCAGGAAGGGTTCGCCAGCGTACTTACGCGCACCAGCAGAAGCTTGCATGATTACGGGGGCGTCCAGTTGATGGGCGGCCTCCATAATGGCCCACACTTGCTCCATGTTGTTCACGTTAAATGCCGGCAGGCCATAACCGTTTTCAGCAGCATGGTCCAGCAATTGGCGCATGGATACGAGTGGCATCGGATTCTCCTTCGGTTTAATTTCAAATAGTTTTACTGCGGTTGACCTTCAGCGCGCCCCGGCTCCGGTTTCTTCCGTGCCGCCACGCGCCCAGGGTGGTCGCCGACCCTGACGAGTTTCATAGTATTGGTGCCGCCAGCGGAGCCCAGAGGTTCGCCGATGGTGAGCACAATGTTATCCCCCGGCTTGACCGCACCTTGGGCAATCAAGAGCTTTTCCGCTTCCAAGAGCACCTGATCCCGCTCCAGGCCACTTTGATCCAACATCAGCGGATAGACCCCCCGGTACAAGCTGGTCTTGAAGCGCGTGCTTTGTTCTGGAGTCAGGGCATAGATGGGGATGCCCGCATTGAGGCGGCTCATCCACAACGCGGTGGAACCGGACTGAGTGAGCGCAGCGATGGCTTTCACCTTCAAGTGGTAGCCCGAGAACAGCGCCGCCATGGCGATAGACTGGTCGATGCGGGTATACACCCGATCCAGGAAGTGGCTATCGAGCGTGCCATCCAGGGATTTTTCCGCTTCCACACAAATGCGATGCATGGCCGCCACAGTTTCCACCGGGTATTTGCCCGCCGCCGTTTCCGCCGACAGCATTACGGCGTCAGTCCCATCCAGCACCGCATTGGCCACATCCGAGACTTCAGCACGGGTAGGCACCGGGCTGGTAATCATGGATTCCATCATTTGCGTGGCGGTGATGGTGAGCTTGTTGTTTTCCCGCGCCAGACGAATCATGCGTTTTTGCAAGGCGGGAACAGACGCATCGCCCACTTCCACGGCCAAATCGCCCCGCGCCACCATAATGCCGTCGCAGGCAGCCATGATTTCTTCCAGCGCCGGCACGGCCTCGGCCCGTTCGATCTTGGCGATCAACAGCGCTTTCGAGCCTGCTACACGGGCCAGATTGCGGGCCATAATCATGTCCGCCCCCGACTTGGGGAAGGACACGGCAATGAAATCCACCTTGAGATCGGCTGCCACACGGATGTCTTCCATGTCTTTGCCGGTCAGTGCCGGAGCAGACAAGCCACCGCCCTGGCGATTAATGCCTTTATTACTGGAGAGAATGCCGCCCACACGCACGCGGCAGTGAATCTCGCCCTCGTCCACGCGGGCCACATCCAACACGATGCGACCATCGTCCAGCAATAGCACCGCGCCCGGCTCGACTTCATCCACCAGCTCGGGGTAATCCAGACCTACCCGGCCAGGATCGCCCAAGGGGCAATCGGCGCACAGCACGAAATGTGCGCCCTCTTTCAATTCGATTTTGGAACCCGCGATTTTGCCGATGCGAATCTTCGGCCCTTGCAAGTCCGCCAGAATCCCCACCGTTTGGCCGGTTTCGGCCATCACTTGGCGCAGCACCTCAACACGCTTGCGGTGATCGTCGGCGCTACCGTGGGAAAAATTGAGGCGCACCACATTCACGCCTGCCTGTACGAGTTGGGTCAGCGTTTCCAGATCGGAAGAGGATGGCCCAAGAGTTGCGACAATTTTGGTCGATCGTTGCATGAAAATCGGGAGGAGTGAGAAGTAAGAAGTGAGGGGCCAAAGCGTGCGCACCGTGGTGCGGTGTCGAAACACCGTGAGGAGTACTCCTCACCCCTCACTCTGTACCCCTCACGCTGGGCTTTAGGCGGCGGCGCGCTTTTCCAGGATGTCCACAGCGGGCAGCACCTTGCCTTCCAGGTATTCCAAGAAAGCACCGCCAGCGGTGGAGATATAAGACACTTGATCGTAGATGTCGTACTTTTGAATGGCGGCAATGGTGTCACCGCCACCCGCCAAGCTAAAGCCCGGTGCGTTAGCGATGGCCATGGACACGGTCTTGGTGCCCGCGCCGAATTGGTCAAATTCGAACACGCCCACGGGGCCGTTCCACACGATGGTGCCCGCCTTGGCGATGATGTCGGCCAGCTCTTGAGCGGATTGCGGGCCAATGTCGAAAATCATGTCATCGTCGGCCACGTCGTCGGCGCTCTTTTGCACGGCGGGTTCGTTGGCGTCAAATTGCTTACCACACACCACGTCCACAGCGATGGGAATCGAGGCGCCACGGGCGGCCATCTTTTCAATCAGCGCTTTAGCGGTGGGAATCAGATCGTGTTCGCACAGGGACTTGCCCACGTTCTTGCCCATCGCGGCCAAGAAGGTGTTGGCAATACCGCCGCCCACCACCAGTTGATCCACTTTTTCAGACAGAGACTCCAGCACGGTCAGCTTGGTGGACACTTTGGAACCACCCACGATGGCGACCATAGGACGGGCGGGCTGAGCCAGGGCCTTATCCAGAGCGTCCAGCTCTTCGGTGAGCAGCAGACCAGCGCAGGCCACGGGGGCGAATTGGGCAATGCCATAGGTGGAGGCTTCGGCGCGGTGAGCGGTACCGAATGCATCCATCACAAACACGTCGCACAAAGCGGCGTATTTCTGGGCGGTTTCTTCTTTGTTTTTCTTCTCACCCTTGTTCACGCGGCAGTTTTCCAGCAGTACCACTTCGCCTTCCGCCACGTCAAAACCACCATCCACCCAGTTTTGCACCACGCGCACGGTCTTACCCAGCTTGGCGGACATCACGTCGGCCACGGGTTGCAGGGAATCTTCGGGCTTGAACTCGCCTTCGGTGGGGCGGCCCAAGTGGGACGTGACCATCACTTTGGCACCGGCCTTCAGGCAGTGCTCGATGGTGGGCATGGACGCGGTAATACGGGCATCAGAAGTCACCTTGCCATCTTTGACGGGCACATTCAGGTCAGAGCGGATAAAAACGCGCTTGCCTTTCAGGTCAAGGTCGGTCATGCGAATAAACTTAGGCATATCTATCTCCAGACAGAAGACGAATCCGGTCAAACCGGAATGAAGGTAAGTAGTAAGGGCTAAGTGGGCTCAGGCCATACGACTCACAACGCTGGGGAGAGACTTGGGTGAAGGCCTAAGACCTCCACCCAAGCATAAGCGCGCACCGGGTTAGCACGCCAACCCGGCTAACACCTTACTTGGAGATGTAACGAGCCATCTCCAGAACCTTGCAGGAATAGCCCCACTCGTTGTCGTACCAGGACACCACCTTCACGAAGGTCTTGTCCAGGGCGATACCGGCTTCGGCATCGAACACGGAAGTACAGGACTCGCCACGGAAATCGGTAGCCACCACTTTTTCATTGGTGTAACCCAGCACGCCCTTCATGGCGCCTTCGGAGGCAGCCTTCATGGCGGCGCAGATTTCCTCGTAAGAGGCTTCCTTGTTCAGTTCCACGGTCAGATCCACCACGGATACGTCGGAGGTGGGCACGCGGAAAGCCATACCGGTCAGCTTCTTGTTCAGTTCGGGAATCACCACGCCCACGGCCTTGGCAGCACCAGTGGAAGAGGGAATGATGTTTTCCAGAATGCCACGACCACCGCGCCAGTCTTTGTTAGACGGGCCATCCACGGTCTTTTGGGTGGCGGTAGCGGCGTGCACGGTGGTCATCAGACCACGCTTGATGCCCCAGTTGTCGTTCAACACCTTGGCCACGGGGGCCAAGCAGTTGGTGGTGCAAGAGGCGTTGGAGATGATGTCTTGACCGGCGTAGGTTTCTTGGTTCACGCCGAACACGAACATGGGGGTGTCGTCCTTGGAGGGAGCGGACATGATGACCTTCTTAGCACCAGCAGCGATGTGCTTGGCAGCGGTTTCCTTGGTCAGGAACAGGCCGGTGGATTCCACCACCACGTCAGCGCCGATCTCGCCCCACTTCAGTTCAGCGGGATCTTTGACAGCGGTCAGGCGGATGGTCTTGCCATTCACCACCAGATTGCCACCTTCAACGGACACTTCACCCTTGAAACGGCCATGCACGGAGTCGTACTTCAGCATGTAGGCCAGGTAGTCAGGCTCCAGCAGGTCGTTAATGCCGACGATTTCGATGTCGTTAGCGAAGTCTTTGATTGCAGCACGGAAAACCATGCGACCGATGCGACCGAAACCGTTGATACCAACCTTAATAGTCATACCATTCTCCTAAAGATAGAAAAGCCCCCGAGGGCAGCCTTGCCCCCTCGGGAATCCGCGATTTTATTACAGGACGCTCTCGACGGCATTAACCACGTTTGCCACCGTAAAGCCAAACTCTTTGAACAGCACCCCAGCCGGGGCGGATTCGCCGAAGCGATCCATGCCGATCACCTTGCCTTCCAGGCCCACATATTTGTACCAACCGTCGCTGACAGCGGCTTCCACGGCCACGCGGGGAATGCCCTTGCCCAGCACGCTGGCTTTGTAGTCAGCGTCTTGGCGATCAAAGATGTTGGTACAGGGCATGGACACCACGCGCACTGACACACCCTTTTCTGCCAAAGCGGCTTGCGCCTTGATGGCCAGATCCACTTCGGAACCCGTAGCGATCAGCACTGCTTGGCACGGGCCTTGTTCCGCCGCAATCACATAACCGCCGCGAGCGATATTGGCCAGGGTAGCCTCGTCACGCTTCACGAAAGGCAGGTTTTGGCGGGACAAACACAGGCTGCTGGGGCCATCTTGTTTTTCCACCGCCTTCACCCAAGCCACCATGGTTTCCACGGTGTCGCAGGGACGCCAAGTGTCCATACCGGGCACCATGCGCAGGGTGGGAATTTGTTCCACCGGTTGGTGGGTGGGGCCGTCTTCACCCAGACCGATGGAGTCGCGGCGGCACACATAGATCCCGCGCTGCCTCCGCAGTGCCCACATGCGCACCGCGTTGCGAGCGTATTCGGAGAACATCAGGAAGGTGCCGCCGAAGGGCAGAATGCCGCCGTGCAGGGCCATACCGTTCATGATGTGGGACATGCCAAATTCGCGCACGCCGTAGGAAATGTAATTGCCGGGGGTCTTGCCAGACACATGCTTGCAGCCGGACCAGTTGGTCAGGTTAGAGCCGGTCAAGTCAGCGGAACCGCCCACAAATTCAGGCAGAGCCGGGGCCAAGGCATTGATGGCGATTTGCGAGGCCTTACGGGTAGCCACGGTTTCGCCCTTGGCGTTGCTGGTGGCGATGGCGTTGGCGGCAAACTCGGCCCAGTTGGCGGGCAGCTCACCGGCGTTACGGCGCGTAAATTCAGCGGCCAGTTCCGGGAATGCGGCTTGGTATTTCTTGAATTGCTGATCCCAATCGGCTTCCCATGTCGCGCCCTTCTTCTTGGCATCCCAAGCTTCGTACACTTCTTGGGGAATTTCGAAGGGGCCAAAGTGCCAGCCCATATGCGGCTTGGCGGCGGCGATTTCCACATCACCCAAGGGCGCGCCGTGTACATCGTGAGTACCGGCTTTATTGGGGGAACCGGCACCGATCACGGTGCGGCAGCAAATCAAAGAAGGCTTGTCGGTGACGGCTTTGGCGGCTTCGATGGCGGCGTGAATGGCTTCGGGATCGTGGCCATTTACATTGCGCACCACATGCCAGCCGTAGGCTTCAAAACGGGCCGGGGTGTCGTCGGTAAACCAACCTTCCACATGGCCGTCGATAGAAATACCGTTGTCGTCCCAGAATGCGGTCAGCTTACCCAGGCCCCAAGTACCGGCCAAGGAGCAGGCTTCGTGGGAAATCCCTTCCATCAAGCAACCATCGCCCAAGAACACCCAAGTGCGGTGATCCACGATCTCATGACCGGGCTGGTTGAATTGATTGGCCAGCAGTTTTTCCGCCATCGCCATACCCACGGCATTGGTAATGCCCTGGCCCAAGGGGCCGGTGGTGGTTTCCACACCAGGGGTGTAGCCGTATTCGGGGTGGCCGGGGGTCTTGGAGTGCAGTTGCCGGAAATTCTTGATGTCGTCGATGGACACATCGTAGCCAGACAAATGCAGCAAGGCGTAAATCAGCATGGAGCCGTGGCCGTTGGAGAGCACGAAACGGTCGCGGTTAGGCCATTGGGGATTGGTAGGGTTGTGGCGCAGGTGGTGGTTCCACAACACCTCGGCAATCTCCGCCATACCCATCGGGGCACCGGGGTGGCCGGAATTGGCTTTTTGCACCGCGTCCATAGCAAGGGCGCGAATGGCACTGGTGAGATTGTTAAACACGGGGGGTTCGAAATCGCTGAAGGTGGACATCCGTTTTCCTTTGAATCATACGTCCCGGAAGGGGCACGGATTATGTTCCGTTCAGCGCATTTTGGGTAGTTATAGAGCCTTGTTTTCCCCCCGAAAATTCAAAAAAAACGGGGGATACCCCCCGCTTTCCGTCCTTAAACCCGCTTTTTATTGTCCATGAGCCGCAAAATCATGGGCGTGAATATCAATTGCATAGCTAATTCCATCTTCCCCCCCGGAATTACGATGCTATTGGGCCGAGTCATGAAGGAATTGTGAATCATGGCCAGCAAATAGGGAAAATCAATCCCTTTCGGATTGGCAAAACGAATAATGACAAAGCTTTCGTCCGCCGTCGGAATATCCCGCGTCACAAAGGGGTTAGACGTATCCACCGTGGGCACCCGCTGGAAATTAATATGGGTGCGGGAAAACTGCGGGCAGATGTAATTCACGTAATCGGGCATGCGCCGCAAAATGGTATCCACCACCGCCTCGGTGGAATAGCCCCGCGCCTTGCGATCCCGGTGCAGCTTTTGCGTCCACTCCAAATTGATGGTGGGCACCACCCCCACCAGCAAATCCACATGGCGCGCTATATCCACTTGGGCCGTTTCCACCGCCCCGTGCAAGCCTTCGTAAAACAGCAAATCCGTATGAGGCGGCAGGTCTTGCCACGGGGTAAACGTGCCCGGCTCTTGCCCGTGCACATGGGCCTCGTCTTCATCATGAACGTAATAACGACGCTGCCCCGCTCCGGTGCTGCTGTAGGTGCGGAACAAACTTTCCAATTCCTCCAACAAATTAGCCTCGGGGCCAAAGTGGGAGAAATGGTGATTGCCTTGGGCCAAAGCGGCTTTTACCTTGGCCTTCATGGTCTTGCGGTCATAGCGATGGAAGGAATCGCCCTCCACCATGACGGCCTTAATCTCTTCGCGACGAAAAATATGTTCGAAGGTCTTGGTGACGGTGGATGTGCCAGCACCTGACGAACCCGTAATTGCAATAATGGGGTGTTTAACCGACATCACGGCCTCCACTAACGAAACAAAGAACGGCTAGAAAACAGGGGCGCGTTAAACACATCGGGCTCGCGGCATTCCCGGTATTCGTCGTGATAGCGCACGATGCGCGCCACCTCGGCACTGGAGCCAAAAATCACGGGCACCAATTGGTGCAGCTTCTCCGGCTGCACATCCAATAAGCGCTGCCGTCCCGTGCTCACCGCCCCACCCGCTTGCTCAATTAAGAAGGCGATGGGATTGGCCTCGTGCAACAGCCCTAAGCGCCCGCCCTGCTCGCGGGTGTTTTCATCCAGGGGATAAAGAAACACGCCACCGCGCATCAAGACGCGGAAGGCTTCGGCCACCAAAGAGGCCACCCAACGCATATTGAAATCCCGCCCGCGCACGCCGGTGCGTCCGGCCAAACACTCTTCCACATAGCGCTTGATGGGCCGCTCCCAAAAACGCTCGTTGGAGGCATTGATGGCAAAGGTGGAGGTTTCTTGGGGAATGCGAATGCTGGGATGGGTCAAGATGAATTCACCCACATCTCGATCCAGGGTAAAACCATGCACCCCATGCCCCAAGGTGAGCAATAAACGGGACGAGGCGCCGTACTGCACCATGCCCGCACACACTTGTTGGGCGCCCGGCTGTAAAAAATCCGCTTGGGTCGGCTCGTCACCGCAGCGCTCGCGGCGCAACACCGAAAAAATGGTGCCGGACATAAAGTTAATGTCCAGATTGATCGCCCCATTCAAGGGATCAAATAACAATAGATACGGCCCCCGGCGCTCGGCCTTAGGCAACACCATGATGTTTTCTTCAGTATCGGAGGTCAGGGCTGCCAACTGGCTGGAACCCACACACGACTTGAGCATGGACTCATTGGCCAAACGCTCTAAATAAGGACGCACATCGTCGTCTCGACACACCAACGGCCCTTTTGCCACGGCATTGCCGATCAACTTGCAGGCGGTGGTAATGCTATTCATCAGGCCGGACAAGTCGTCCGTCTGTTCCGGGTTACGCCGTTGCTCCTCCGCCATAAATTGCGCGAGAGTCATGCGCGCTTCGTGCATCATGTCTCACTCCAGTGCGGCCAAGGTCTTGTTTGCACAAGCCCTGCCCGATTCTCGTTGTCGTCGTAGCCTTGTGCGCCCACGCCATCCAGGCGCTAAAGCCACGTATCCGAGGCTGGAATGTACTGGCTATACCCCCACAGCACCAGTCAGTATTTTTTATTGTCAGAATAAGGCCTATCCCGCCACCGGGCGAAATACGCCTGTGCGGTATTCGGTGACAACACGAAAAAATAGGCTTAGAGCAAAAGATCAGCCATGGCAATTACATCTTTGGCCACGGCGGCCAAAGTGCGATTGCGATCCATCGCCAGCTTGCGCAGGGAGTTATAGGCCTCGTCTTCAGTGAGATTACGAGCCTTCATCAAAATACCCTTGGCTCGATCCACTTGAGTACGCTCAGAGAGCTTGCGGGAGGTTTTTTCCAGTTCTTTTTTGACTGACTGGAATTCTTCAAAGTGGGCTTGCGCCACTTGAATCACCGATCTCAGTCGGGCGGGGTCTAAGCCATCCACCACATACGACGACACCCCGGCTTTCACGGCCTGCCGAATCACATCGTCGTCGTCGTCCTGAGCAAACACCACCACCGGGCGCGGCATATCGCGCCCCATAATGGACAAATGCTCCAAGGTATCCCGGCTGGGGGTATCCGTTTCCACCAAAATCACATCTGGGCCAAGGGCTTGCACTTCTTCGGCCAGCTTCAGAGACGAAGGCAATACCGCCGCCACGCGATGGCCCGCCAGCGCCAGCGCCGCGCAAATATCGCCCGCACTACGCTGTGACTCGATAATGACCAAAATATTGAGGGGTTTGAACATAAGCGCACCTAATCCGAGTCCGACATCGTAAATCCTGAACGCTCAACTCGGGATTTTGCTGAATTTATTTCCTACACCAAGAATATTTCTTTTGCCAGCCTAAAGCAAGAAATGTTCCAATTATTTGAATTTTCAGGGGAAAACCCTTTTTCACCCCACAAAAACCCCGATTACCAGCCCGTTAGCCCCAGCGCCACGCCTCACCAGTCCAGCCAAGGCCCCTATAACCGCACTTAAACCGTGCGGAAATGCACAAAATCGTGCAGCACAACATTAGGGCACATTCTGAGCATCAGACCTTAGTCTTCAAGCACCCCAAGCGTTATTTTTCAAGGGCATTGCTGGCTTTTTACCGCTCGCACTGCTGCGGTGCGGCAACGCCCGTTGACCGTGCATTTCTAGCCCCACCAAGCAAACACAAAAGTATTTCAACAGCCTTGCAGACACAGAAAAAAACAATCAATCCAATATTAAACACCTATAAATCAACACTCTAAATCAACAAGACCGCACATCTAACTCACAGTTGGCACAACCATTGCTAAATGAGAGGCGTACTGAGCCAATGGCGGTTCGGTGAATAGATGGACAAGGGCGTCCGTCGTCGGGGTTGTCTCTCCTCCCCCGTCGACTGACGCCCTTTTTTTTTGCATTTTTTCTGGAGTGTGACATGAATGATGAACTCAAACAGGCCGAGGCCGCTCCTCTGCAACAAACCGGGCGCCGTGATTTCTTGCGTCAAGCAACTCTGCTGGGTACGGGAGCCGCGCTCATGAGCATGGTGCCTCCAGGAGTGCGCGCAGGCGCTTGGGCAGCCGGTTCTGACGCTCCCGAAAAGAAAGAAGTCCGTATCGGCTTCATCCCCTTGACCGACTGCGCCTCTGTGGTGATGGCCGCCACCGAAGGCTTCGACAAAAAATACGGCATCAAGATCATCCCCTCCAAAGAAGCCTCTTGGGCCGGGGTACGCGACAAGCTGGTGAATGGCGAGCTGGACGCCGCCCACGTCTTGTACGGCTTGATTTATGGCGTGCATCTGGGCATTGGCGGCCCCAAGAAGGACATGAACGTACTCATGACCTTAAACAACAACGGCCAAGCCATTTCCCTGTCCAACCAGCTGCGCGACAAGGGTGTCAAAGACGGCGCCAGCCTGCATGCCCTGATGCAAAAGGAAAAACGCGAATACACCTTTGCGCAAACCTTCCCCACCGGCACCCACGCCATGTGGCTCTATTACTGGTTGGCCGCCAACGGCATCGACCCCATGAAGGACGCCAAAGTGATTACCGTGCCGCCCCCCCAAATGGTGGCCAATATGCGCGTCGGCAACATGGACGGCTACTGCGTGGGTGAGCCCTGGAACGCCCGCGCCATCGTGGACAAGATCGGTTTCACCGCCACCACCTCCCAAGAAATTTGGAAAGACCACCCGGAAAAAGTGCTGGGCACCACCGCTGAATGGGTGGCCAAAAACCCCAACACCGCCCGCGCCATGACCGCTGCGGTACTGGAAGCCGGTCGCTGGATCGACGCCAGCTTGGCCAATCGGCGCAAGACGGCAGAAACCATCGCCGCCAAGTCTTACGTCAATACCGACATGGACGTGATTCTGGGCCGTATGTTGGGCCGCTACGAAAACGGTCTGGGCAAAACCTGGGACGACGCTGACCACATGAAGTTCTTCAACGATGGCGCAGTGAACTACCCCTACTTGTCCGACGGCATGTGGTTCCTGACCCAGCACAAGCGCTGGGGCCTGCTCAAGGCTGATCCGGACTACTTAGCTACCGCCAAGGCCATCAACCGCACCGACATCTATCGCCAAGCCGCTACGGCTGCCGGTGTGACCGCACCCAAGAGCGACATGCGTACCTCCAAGTTGGTGGATGGCGTGGTGTGGGACGGCAAAGACCCCAAGAAATACGCCGCCAGCTTCAAGATCAAGGCCTAGTTTGGGAGGAGACAAGAGAGGCGCATAACAACAACAAGCGCCTCTCTCCCCACCTGAACCGAGAACGCCCATAAGGCACGACTCTATTTAAGGAGTACACATCATGAGTGTGATCTCACTAGCACAAAGCGAAACTGCACCCTGCGCCGCCCCGGAAATCCCTAAAAAAGCCGCGCATTTGAAAGTAACAACAACCCCTCGTTTGGAGAAAAGCAAAGTGTCCAGTGATTGGCTAAAGACGTTTGTGCTGAAAGGACTGCCCCCGCTGTTGGGCTTGGCCTTTTTCGTTGGCCTGTGGTCCATGGTGTCCATGACCACCCCCACCCTGCCCGGCCCCACACTCACCCTGGATGCCGCTATTAAGCTGTTTGCCGATCCCTTCTACCAAAATGGCCCGAACGACCAAGGCATCGGTTGGAACATCCTCAATTCTCTGCAACGGGTCGGCATCGGCTTCGGCATCGCCGCCCTGATCGGCATCCCCGTGGGCTTCTTGATTGGCCGCTTCGCCTTCTTAAACGGCATGCTGCAACCCATCATCAGCCTGCTGCGTCCGGTCAGCCCCTTGGCCTGGCTGCCCATCGGTCTGCTGGTATTCAAGGCCGCCAACCCCGCCGCCATCTACGTGATCGCTGTGTCTGCCGTGTGGCCCATGATTTTGAACACCGCCCAAGGCGTACAACGTGTGCCCCAGGACTACCTGAACGTGGCCCGTGTGCTCAACCTGTCTGAGTGGAAAGTGTTCACCAAGATCCTGTTCCCCTCCGTGCTGCCCTACATGCTCACCGGCGTGCGTCTGTCCATCGGCGTGGCTTGGCTGGTGATCGTGGCCGCAGAAATGCTCACCGGCGGCGTCGGTCTGGGCTTCTGGGTGTGGGATGAGTGGAACAACCTGAAAGTGGAACACATCATCATCGCCATCTTCGTAGTCGGTATCGTCGGCTTACTGCTCGAACAAGCCCTGATGCTGCTGGCTAAACGGTTTTCCTACGAATAAGAGAAAGGCGTGAGGAGTTAGGGGTTAGGAGCGAGGGGTAAAACCCTCCCACCACCAGATGACGAAATTGATGTGGACTGCTGATTAAAGCGTTTACTTCAAAATTACCACGGCCCACTCCTCACCCCTCACTTCTCACCCCTCACGTATTTGGAGCAACGTAAGGCGTTAGGAGTTAGGAGCTAGGTGTGAGGGGTAAAAACCTCCCCTCCATCAGGTGACGAAATTGATGTGGAGTGCGGATTAAAGCGCTCACTTCAAAAGTGTCACAGCCCACTCCTCACCCCTCACTCCTCACCCCTCACGTATTTGGAGCACAAAATGACCAAAATGGTACAAATCGAAAACGCAGGCATGGCGTTTGACGTGAAAAAAGGCCCGAACAAAGGCCGCTTTGTGGCGCTGCGGGACATCAACCTGACCATCAACAAAGGTGAATTCGTTTCCCTGATTGGTCACTCCGGCTGCGGCAAATCCACCCTGCTCAACTTGATTGCGGGCCTGACCCTGCCCACCTCCGGCGCCTTGATCTGCGCTGGTCGGGAAATCGCGGGCCCCGGCCCGGAGCGGGCGGTGGTGTTCCAAAACCACTCCCTGCTGCCCTGGCTGACCTGCTTCGATAACGTCTATCTGGCCGTAGAACGGGTCTTCGCCGCCAAAGAAGGCAAAGAAAAGCTGAAAAAGCGCACCCATGACGCCCTGGCCATGGTGGGCCTAACCCACGCAGAACTGAAATTCCCCGGTGAAATCTCTGGCGGTATGAAGCAGCGCGTTGGTATCGCCCGTGCCCTAGCCATGGAACCGCAAGTGTTGCTGCTGGACGAGCCCTTCGGCGCCCTAGACGCCCTAACCCGCGCCACCCTGCAAGACGAACTCATCAAAGTGCAAACCGCCACTGGCGCCACCGTGGTGATGGTGACCCACGATGTGGACGAAGCCGTGCTGCTCTCTGACCGGATTGTGATGATGACTAACGGCCCCGCCGCTACCATCGGTGAAATTCTGGATGTGGAACTGGCCTGGCCCCGTAACCGTCTGGCACTGGCCGACGATCCCAAGTTCGTGCATTACCGCGCCGCCCTGCTGGAATTCCTGTACCAAAAACAACTGCGCAAAGCAGCCTAAAGCCTACTAAGTTTGTCAACTTCATGTAAGCCACGGCCTAGACAATAAAAGCCAGACAACAAAGCACCAACCCCAATACCCAGCCCCAGCTGGTTAGACCCGAAATACGCCGCCCTGGGGAGAGCGGCAACACTCCCAATCAACGCCAAGCACCCCCGCTTGGCGTTTTCTTTTCTGCTCTTTATTCTCTGCTACCCTTTCCCAACACCGCACAGAGAGCAGCATCCCCTCAAGATAAACATATAGCATTAACAAAGACCGTCCCACTCCGGTCCAGCCTTTATTTCTGTGCCACAATTCATCTCAGTAACTAATTCTCCAAATTGAGTATATGGATAACGAAGAACAAGAAAAGCAGCTTGATGGCTACGAGCCGCCAGTCTCCGGCGGCTGGACTGATTACCCACTCGACGAATTAGCGATTCGAGACGAGCGACGCGCCGCTTCTGATGTAGTACGCCGTATTGAAAAAGGGCGCTTTGTTCTTGATCCTGACTTTCAACGGGGATTTGTCTGGGATAGGGAAAAACAAAGTCGTCTGATTGAATCGATTCTGCTGCGGATTCCTTTGCCAGTATTTTATGTGGCCGAAGACAAACAAGGCCGGTTAATTGTCGTGGATGGACGACAACGCTTAACGACCTTACAGCGCTTCCTAACAAATGAACTGTCGCTGCACTTGGAAGATCGCGAAGAAATCCATGGCAAGAAATTTAATGACCTTGATATTCGTTTACAAAACCGGGTCGAAGACTGCCAGCTGCATTTCTATATCATTGATCGCACCGTGCCAGAACGAGCACGTCTGGATATTTTTGAGCGTGTGAATGGCGGGGAAAAGCTTACTCGTCAACAAATGCGTAATGCCATCTACAACGGCCCGGCCACTGTTTTTCTGCGTGATGAAGCCGATACCGAATTATTCAAAACAGCAACGGGCAACACCCTAAATAAAGGCAATATGCAAGATCGGGAAATGATTAACCGTTTTTGTTCTTTTCATCTGTTTGGCTATCAGAGCTACAAAGGCGATATGGACAAATGGTTAGCCAATGGCCTAACGGAAATGCACAAAGCATCGCCTGAAACCTTAGAATCCTTACGCAGTAAGTTTCGGCTGTCGATGGAAAATAACTCTCTTGTGTTCGGACGGCATGCTTTCCGACGACACAAGAACGATCAAGACTCTCGTAGCGTTATCAACGCCTCGCTGTTTGATGTGATGAGTGTCGGTTTATCAAAATATCCACAGGATCTAGTGGCAAGCAGCGCAGAGGAACTCCGAAAACAATTTTTTAACCTTCTGGAAAATCCGGATTTTATCCGCGCCATTTCTTCGGGAACGAATGCACTGAAAGCAGTCACCACCCGCTTTAGCATGGCCAACCAGATGTTTCAGGAGGTATTCGATGCTCTGTAAATTAGACCTCGTGGGCTTCAAGTGCTTTGAGACACTTAACTTACCTTTTGGTCTTTTGACCTTGCTCACCGGTGTTAATGGCGGCGGCAAATCATCGGTGATGCAAGCCTTGATGTTGCTCGCCCAAACCATCAAACATCAGGAATGGGGCACATCGTTATTGCTCGAAGGGCCAGAGCTTGCCTTGGGCAGCGTAGCCGATGTACTCAATCAAAATTCATCCCGTCGCAATCTGTCGCTTGGCATTACTACGTCTAGCCAACGTGTTCACTGGGCATTTCAGGCAGAAGAGCGTCGTGCTTTAGCTATCCCTCTACAACACGTTGAAGTGGATACCCAACGTTTCCAACCAACGCCGGGCATGCGTTGGCTAATGCCCGCCGAGCTTGCCGATAACGCGTCTGCCGCCCGATTACTGCGCCGCTTGAGTTGGATCACAGCGGAACGCTCTGGGCCCCGTGAATTACTGCCCTTACGGATTAACGAAGATCATCCGCAAGTAGGACGGCATGGTGAAATGGCTGCTGCGCTGCTCTATTGGCATGGTGATGAGCCAATTTCTTCCCCTGTCCTACACGACTCCGATGTGCCGCCGACGCTATTGCGGCAAACACAAGCGTACATGCAGGATTTCTTTCCTGGCTGTGGTTTCCGTATTTCCCCCATCGACGGTGCCAGCTCGATTAGCCTGCGCTTACGTTCCAATAGTCGCTCCGAATTTCAGCGCCCACAAAATGTGGGCTTTGGGCTCACACAGCTCTTCCCCATCATTGTGGCCATTCTGGCGGCCCAATCCGGCGATGTACTGCTCGTCGAAAATCCAGAAGTTCACTTACACCCCAGTGCCCAACAACGTATTGGCATGCTATTGGCCAAAGTCGCCGCCACTGGCGTACAAATTGTGTTGGAAACCCACTCAGATCACGTCCTAAATGGAGTGCGTCTAGCTGTTAAACACAAGCTACTCTCGCATACGGATACTAAAGTCCATTTTTTTGCCCAGCAGTCTGGTCAATATAGCGCGCCACTTTCCCCATCCATGGATGCTGACGGTCGTTTGGATACGTGGCCGGAAGGCTTTTTTGACCAGATGGATTTTGCCCTTGCCGAACTGATCTAAATATCATGGACGTCATTCTTGACGAATCTAGCCTGCGCCCGTGCTCTGAGTACCCCGTCGTTGAGCGCATCAAAACCCTGGCAAAAGTATTAGTGGCCTTGGATCACTTGGGCTGCTCGAAAGCGCTAAGGTCTGTCCGTAGCGCCCCAGATCAAGATATTGGTGACGCACAAGGACTACGGAGATGGTGTTTTAAATCTGAATCTGGGGATGCAGGACGGCTCATTGCCCTGCGCCTAGGCAAACAACCTTACATCGACGGTGAGGACGGACTCTTTTCCCGTATCGAGGGGCAACAAGCCATCGAGGGGCTGTATAACCAAACCCCAGCGTTGGGGCTTACCTATGCCGCACTGACCAATGCACCGGCAGTCGCCATGCAAAATGAGCCGTCTTATGGCGCCAGCGATGCGTTCATCGAAATCACGACTCTGGACGAGCAGGGAACGACGACTGAAAAGCTTCCCGTTATTCGCCTGGAAACAGAAGCGCATATTGCGCAACAACGGCAGCTCATCATGGGCCGTATTGAGTCATCGGTCAGTAATGGCTCTGAATTGCTCAAACAGGCCAATACGTTATTCCCCCATTTACGCTTTGGCGCACAAGCAGAGCGGCAAATTAAGGAACTGACCGGAAACGAGCCCGTCTTTCACCAGCTTTTCCGCCACTTACGTGCGCTCAATGGCGGCACCAACCATGGAGCGACAAACAACTCGTTCCAACCGGCAGAGGCCATCAGTTGGAGTACCGAGTCCAACCCCACTTTAAGCCACCGCACCTATGGCCCTATGCGTGACTTCCCAGTGCCCGACGGTTTTGCTCCATTCAGGTGGAGTGACCACAGCAAGCTAAGTGGCGGTTCCGGCACAAGGTTGTATTTCTCGCCGAAAGAACAAGGCGATAAGCGCTATGTCTTAATTGGCTACTTTGGCAAGCACTTGCCCACCGTATCCGAGCACTAATACGAAACTAACCCAAACGCTTCAAAAACTGCTGCTTGGCGGCATTCAGAGACAGGCGGCCACTTTCGTCTACTAGGTGAGCGCACTGACGGTAAAAATCCTCAAAGGCCGCCAGAACAGCTTTGCGGGCTACCATGCCTTGGGGTTCTTGGGCGGGGGCGGGCATGTAGTCCAGGGGTTTGAGGACGGCGCTGCGGGGGATCATGCGATTACCACCACGTTCGGCTTTCCCCGTGAGCGGGCCGGTTTTGATGTAGCACTCGCCTTCGTATTCAAAACGGGCGCCCATGGGCAATTGGTCGAGTTTCACTAAGACTCCTGAAAACATTTAATGTGGGGCACGGTGGCGCCAAGGCGTTCGATCTGGGGCAGAAAGACTTCTGTCACTAATAAAGCCGCCCCGTGGCGCATAAATACCGAGCGCCGCGCCCACAGGTGGGAAGGAAGATGGGGCAATACCGCCGCCGCCCGTTGATAGAGGGGGTGGCGCGGGTTGAGCTGCCGGTATTGCATGGCAAGACGCTGAATGCGGGGATCGTGGTACAGCATGGTGGCCAGGGGACGATTGCCCAACCCCAACACCGCTCGCCACGGGCCGCGCACAGCTTCGCAACGGAGCAGGCTATGGGCAAACACCACGGGCTGTCCGGCACAGGTGAGCAGCACATCGCGCACTAAACCCCGTTGCCCCGGCAGCAAGCCCACTAGAGCGGCTTCATCCACCAGAGGCACGGCCCGTTCTTGGCACAAACGCTGTACCGCAAACTGGGGACAGGCGCGCTGAATGCGCCAGGATAAGGAGCCCGAAGCACGCAACCATGTGCGCAACACCCCATCTGCTCCCGGTTGGGCTAACCACGTCACTGCCATAGGCCCCGTGCAAAAAGCGCGGATTCTACCGGAAAGCCTCGCATCCCCCGGCGGAGTGGCCTGCATTTTGCTGCACTGCGTCTAAGTCGTTCCACCGCGCTTACGTAGTTTCCACATGCGGAGGCGTTTTGGCGGATCGTTATAATCCCGGCCCTTCTGTTGGAGAACCCCACCATGTTTGCTTCAAGCCCTAAAAGCCCTGCTAGTAAGCGGGTTTTACCGCTGTTATTGCTCAGTTTTCTGGCCCTACCCTGTTGGGCGGCGGATACCTTGCCGACCGTAGCAGGCATTCCGGTTGAATTCCTGCTCTTTGCGCTCACCCTTATGGGGGTGGCTTTGTTCCATAACGCCACCTTGTATGTCGCACTTGGCGGGTTTACGACAATTAGTCTCTACAAAATGGCGGTTACCGGCTTTAAGACTGGGGCTGGGGTGGCTGGCTTTATCGGCCATCTGGGGCATGAATGGGTGGTGGTAGCCAATCTGTTCTGTTTGCTCACGGGTTTTGCGTTGCTGGCTCGGCACTTTGAAAAGAGCCATGTGCCGGTGATTCTGCCCAAATACCTACCGGACGATTGGAAAGGCGGCTTTGTGTTGCTGGTAATGGTGTTTGTGATCTCCAGCTTCTTAGACAACATCGCCGCCGCCTTGATTGGCGGCGCCATGGCGCACCAGCTATTTAAAGCCAAGGTGCATGTGGGCTTTTTAGCGGCCATCGTCGCCGCCTCTAATGCGGGCGGCTCTGGCTCGGTGGTGGGCGATACCACCACCACCATGATGTGGATTGATGGCGTGAGCCCAGCCAGCGTGTTCCACGCCTATGTGGCGGCTGGGGTAGCGCTGCTGATCGTGGGTTATTTTGGTGCCAAGCAACAGCACGCCCATTCGCCCATTATCAAAAACGCCCATGAACACACCCATGTGGATTGGGGGCGCATCTTTATTGTGTTGCTGATTCTGGTCTTAGCCGGTGGCACCAACATTATTATCAACGTCAAATACTCGGAAATGGCCGATAGCTTCCCCTTCATCGGCGTGGCGGTGTGGGTGGCCATTGTGCTCAGCATCCCGGTGCGTCGTCATGACTGGGAATTGCTGCCCGATACCATCAAGGGCTCCATCTTCTTGCTGTCTTTAGTGATGTGCGCCTCCATGATGCCGGTGGAAGAGCTGCCGCCCGCCTCGTGGCTGTCTGCCTTGGTACTGGGCTTTGTCTCTGCTGTATTCGACAACATTCCGCTCACCGCCCTGGCCCTGCGCCAAGGGGGTTTTGACTGGGGCGTGCTGGCCTACGCCGTGGGCTTTGGTGGCTCCATGCTGTGGTTTGGTTCGTCGGCTGGCGTGGCCTTGTCCAGCATGTACCCAGAAGCCCGCTCCGCCGCCCAATGGCTGCGCCACGGCTGGCATGTGGTCGTGGGTTATTTGGTGGGCTTTGCGGTGCTCATGGCCGTAGTCGGCTGGCACCCGGATGCGCCCCATAAGCCCACGACGGCCCCTGCTGTCACGGCTCCGGCTCACTAAGCTCGTTCTGTTTCACCCTTCGTTGGGCAAGTCCTGTGATGCAGGACTTGCCCAATTGCTTTTCCCCGTAGCCATAGGGACGAGTAGAATCCGCCCCTTCTCTTTGCTCGGGACTGTTCGTATGTCCACTCCACCCTCCTTGCGCTTCCTGTTGGCCCACCCGGCCCACTTTGTGGCCTGCGGCTTGGGATCGGGTTTATCCACCGTGGCCCCCGGTACGGTGGGGACGGCCTTTGCGTGGGTGAGTTATGAGCTGATACGACCTTTTTTTAGTGACGCGGCTTTTCTGGGCTTTTTGGCGCTGGCCTTTGTGCTGGGGGTGTTTGCCTGCCAAATCACTGGCCACGACCTGAATGAGCACGATCATGGTTCCATCGTGTGGGATGAAATCGTGCCGTTTTGGTTGGTGCTGCTGCTCACGCCCGCCAGTTTTGTGTGGCAGGCGGCGGCGTTTGCGCTGTTTCGAGTGGCGGATATTTTCAAACCCTGGCCCGCCAGCTTTTTCGATCAGAAGGTAAAAAACGGCTTCGGCGTGATGATGGACGACCTGTGCGCCGCCGCCTATGCCTTGCTGGCCCTGGCTGGGGCTAAATTTTGGGTGGGCTAAGGCATGGACGAATTACAGCAATTAGCCCAGCACCTAGGCCACGCCCTGCACAGCGCTGGCCTCACCCTCAGCACGGCTGAGTCCTGTACTGGCGGCTGGGTCGCGCAAGAAATCACCGCCATCGCGGGCAGCTCGGCATGGTTCGAACGGGGCTTTGTGACTTACTCCAACGAAGCCAAGCACGAGATGCTGGGCGTGGGCACCGACACCTTGGCGGCCCACGGCGCCGTGAGCATCGAAGTGGCGCTAGAAATGGCCACAGGCGCCCTCGCCCACAGCCGCGCCGACCTGAGTTTGGCGATTACGGGCATCGCCGGGCCAGGGGGCGGATCGGACGAAAAACCCGTAGGAACCGTGTGTTTTGCTTGGGCACGCAAAAACCAAGCACCGACACACCATAAGGCCTTGTTTTCCGGGGATCGGCATGGGGTACGACAACAAGCAGTGCATTGCGCACTCCTTGGCGCCCTCGCCTTGCTGGACGGAAACTGAGCTTGGACGCGAAACCTTTTGGCAATATCTGTGCCATAATCGGCCCAAAATCAATCGAGGGATTGAAAAAACATGGATGAAAATAAGGCTAAAGCGCTGCAAGCAGCGTTAGCACAAATCGAAAAGCAATTTGGCAAGGGTTCCATCATGCGCTTGGGCGATGGTGGCGTGGAAAACGACATTCAAGCCGTCTCCACAGGCTCCTTGGGTTTGGACATCGCCTTGGGCATTGGTGGCCTGCCCCGTGGCCGGATTGTGGAAATCTATGGCCCGGAATCGTCCGGTAAAACCACCCTCACGCTGCAAGTGATTGCCGAAATGCAAAAGCTGGGGGGCACTGCCGCGTTCATCGACGCTGAACACGCGCTCGATACCAGCTACGCCGCCAAGCTGGGCGTGAATATTGGCGATCTGCTCATTTCTCAGCCCGATACCGGCGAACAAGCCCTGGAAATCGCCGACATGCTGGTGCGTTCCGGTGGTGTGGACATTCTGGTAGTGGACTCAGTGGCAGCCCTGACGCCCAAGGCGGAAATCGAAGGCGAAATGGGCGACCAACTGCCCGGCCTGCAAGCCCGTCTGATGTCCCAAGCCCTGCGTAAGCTCACCGCGAACATCAAACGCACCAACACGCTGGTGATCTTCATTAACCAGATTCGGATGAAGATCGGCGTGATGTTCGGTAGCCCAGAAACCACCACGGGCGGTAACGCGCTCAAGTTCTACGCCTCGGTGCGTTTGGACATTCGCCGCACCGGCTCCATCAAGTCCGGCGAAGAAGTGGTGGGTTCCGAAACCCGCGTCAAAGTGGTGAAAAACAAAGTGGCCCCGCCCTTCAAGCAAGCCGAATTCGACATCCTGTACGGCGAAGGTATTTCCCGTGAAGGCGAAATCGTGGAGCTGGGCGTGGCGCACAAGATCGTCGAAAAAGCAGGCGCGTGGTATTCCTACAGCGGTCAGCGCATTGGTCAGGGTAAGGATAATTCTCGGGAATTCCTGCGCAACAATCCGGTCATGGCCCGCGAGATCGAAAACAAAGTGCGCACCGCCGTGGGTATTACCACCATGGCCGAAAACGTCAGCGCTGGAGAATAAGGCTAGGCGTGCGGATGAGCGAGACGGTTGCCATGCACGACGAACACGATTCCGAGTGGTCTAGCACCGTCCGCCCGCCCAGCGGCCCCGGACTAAAAGAGCGGGCCATCCGCCTCTTGGCACAGCGCGAACATGCCCGTGCCGAGTTAGTGCGTAAGTTAGCGAGCCATGCCCGCGACCCGCACGAGTTAGACAGCGTGCTCGATCAGCTCCACGAATTGGGCCTGCAATCCGATGCCCGTTTCGCCGCCAGCTATATTCGCGCCCATGCCACCCGTTTTGGCTTGAGCCGTTTGCGTTTCGAACTACGGCAGCGGGGCGTGCCCGATGCCATTGCCCAAGAGGCCTTGGCGCAAGAGTTAGATAGCGAGTTGGGCGAATTCGGTGATGAATTAAGCCGCGCTCGGCAGGTGTGGGAAAAGAAATTTGGCAACCCACCTGAAGATGCCAAAGAATGGGCACGCCAAGCGCGCTTTTTGCAAAGCCGAGGTTTTAGCGGCGATACCCTGAAGAAATTGTTGAAAGACGCATCATGAGCCTGCTAACCGTTTCCGGGTTACGCAAGAAATACAAATCCCGCGTAGTCGTCAAAGACGTGTCCTTTGAAGTGGGCACGGGGGAAGTGGTGGGCTTGTTGGGGCCAAACGGGGCGGGCAAAACCACCTGCTTCTATATGATCGTCGGGCTAGTGGCCGCCGACGGGGGCAGTATCGCCATGGATGGCACGGATCTCACCCACATGCCCATTCACAAGCGGGCACGTCTTGGCCTGTCTTATCTGCCGCAAGAAATGTCCATCTTCCGCAAACTGAGCGTGGCCGATAACGTGCGCGCCATTTTGCAATTGCAAAACCTCTCGCCTGAGCAAGTCGAAATCCGCTTGGACGAGCTGCTGAACGAACTGCACATCAGCCATCTGCGCGAGAGCAATTCTATGGCTCTATCCGGAGGCGAACGCCGCCGCTTAGAAATTGCCCGCGCTCTGGCCAGCAATCCGCAACTGATTTTATTGGACGAGCCCTTTGCGGGCGTGGACCCCATCGCCGTGCTGGATATTCAAAAGATCATCCGCTTCTTAAAAGAGCGGGGCATCGGCGTGCTCATTACCGATCACAACGTACGGGAGACTTTAGGCATCTGCGACCGTGCCTACATCATCAACGAGGGCGAAGTGCTGGCATCTGGCTCGCCCGATGAAATTGTTTATAATGTGAGCGTTCGTCAAGTCTATCTCGGCGAACACTTCCGCCTGTAGCCGGCGCGAGGTTAAAACCAAGCGCGGTTCACTCCTATGAAGCAAGCTCTCCAACTCAAGCTCTCTCAGCACCTGGCGCTTACGCCCCAGTTGCAGCAGTCTATTCGTCTGTTGCAGTTGTCCACCCTGGAACTGAACCAGGAAATTGAGAATTTTCTGGTGGAGAATCCCCTGCTGGAACGGGAAGATCCCGGTGGCGACATCACCTTCATGCCGCCGCCCCCGGATGGTGGCAACAGCCCCAACACCAGCAGCAGTACGGAAACCTCGCCCGCCGAGCCCGAACCGGACGCCTCTTATAACGGCTTAGATGAACTGGGCGGCGCGGCAGAATGGCTCACGGATAGCGGCTCAGGTGCCCAGCGCAAGGACGACGACGACGATGTGGATTTCCAAGAGATCCAAGCCGCCGCCACCAGCCTGCGCGACCATTTGGGCTCTCAATTAGCGCTCACGCCCCTGTCGGAAAAAGACAGCGCTTTGGTGCGCTTCTTGATCGAAGCCTTGGACGACGATGGTTATCTCACCCAAGATTTGGAAGGCCTACTGGAGCTGCTGCCGACGGAATTCGAGCTGGAAATAGAAGACCTGCAAATCGCCCTGTGCCATTTGCAAAACCTCGACCCGCCCGGTATCGGCGCCCGCTCCCCGTCCGAATGCTTGGCGCTGCAACTGCAAAACCTGCCCGTCTGCGCCGAACAACGCTTGGCGCTACGCATCGTCGCCGACCACTTAGAAGCCTTAGCGGCACGGGATTTCCAAGGCATCAAGCGCCGCCTGCAATGCTCCGATGACGAGCTGCGCGAAGCCCACGCCCTGATCGTGAGCTTGAATCCCCGCCCCGGCGCCCAGTTCGCGCCCCTGGATACCCGCTATGTGCTACCCGACGTGGTGGTAAAAAAGCTCAAAGACCAGTGGGTGGCGGTGCTCAATGGCGATGCAGTCCCCAAACTGCGGGTGAATCGCCTCTACGCCAATATTTTGCAAGGCCAGCGCGGCAGCAGCTTGGCCGGTCAACTGCAAGAAGCCAAGTGGCTGATTAAAAACGTGCAGCAGCGTTTTGAGACCATCCTGCGCGTGTCCCAAGCCATCGTGGATCGGCAGCGGCAATTCTTTGACCACGGTGAAGTGGCCATGCGCCCCCTCACCCTGCGTGAAATCGCCGACACCCTGGGCCTACACGAATCCACCATTTCCCGTGTCACGACCCAGAAGTACATGTCCACGCCACGGGGCATTTTCGAACTCAAGTACTTTTTTGGTAGCCACGTGGCTACCGAAACTGGAGGAGCGTGTTCAGCTACGGCTATACGTGCGCTCATCAAGCAACTAGTGGCAGCGGAAGACCCCCGCCACCCACTGTCAGACTCACGGATTGTGGAAATCCTCGGCCAGCAGGGTATCGTCGTCGCCCGGCGCACGATTGCCAAGTACCGGGAAGCACTCAACATCCCGCCGGTCAATTTACGTAAGTCAATCTAACCAGGAGGAAATATGAACCTCAACATTACCGGTCATCACGTGGAAGTTACCCCCGCACTGCGCGACTACGTTACTTCCAAGCTGGAAAAAGTGATCGCTCACTTCGACCACGTTACCCGCGTTGCCGTTATTCTGTCTGTTGAAAAACTGAAGCAAAAAGCTGAAGTCACCGTCCACGTCAGCGGCAAAGACATCTTCGTAGAAAGCGACGATGCCGACATGTACGCCGCCATCGACAGCCTGACCGACAAGCTGGATCGCCAACTGCAAAAGCACAAGGAAAAGATCACCGATCATTCCCGCGACGGCTTGAAGCGCCAAATCAGCGAATAAAGCACGCACCGGCTTGATGCCGATGAGCCGAGTGTTCCCCACCCGGACTTGGGTCTGAGTCCCACAGATTCGACCCCTCGTAGCGGCGCCCCCCTTTATTTGGCGGGCGCCGTTGCTTTTTTTGCATCGCAGAATTGTTTCTCTGACGGCTCAAAAAGCGGGTGTATAATTCCGCGCCCTTCTGGCCTCGCCCAACAGGCCCATTTGGAAAATCATTTAATGTCAAATCCTTGCTGACCCGGATCGCGTTGACGTCCGGCGACTCACATGAACCTCATTGCCAATCTTCTACCGCCGGCCAACATTGTTCTCGACCTGGACGCCAGCAGTAAAAAACGTGTGTTTGAGCAGGCCGGACTGTTATTTGAAAACAATAACAGCATCGCCCGCAGCACCGTGTTTGATAGCCTGTTCGCTCGGGAAAAACTCGGCTCCACCGGCCTGGGCCAAGGCATTGCCATTCCCCACGGTCGCATCAAAGGCCTAAAAAACGCCACCGGCGCCTTCCTCCGCCTCACCAGCCCCGTCGCCTTCGAATCCCCCGACGGCAAACCCGTGCAACTGCTGTTTGTCTTGCTCGTCCCCGAACAAGCTACCGAATTCCATCTGCAAATTCTGTCTGAACTGGCACAAATGTTCAGCGACAAAGCCTTCCGCGAAGCCCTGCAAACCGCCCCCGATGCCCCCGCTGTGCATCACCTCTTCCAAGGCTGGCAAAGCCATGCGGCAAACTAGCATTAACCAACTGTTCGAATATGGCCGCGATAAGCTCAAGCTCACTTGGCTTCAGGGCAACCGCGATGCCGTCGTGCAAGTGCTGCGTGATGACGTGTCCCCCGCCGATCTGGTGGGCCACCTCAACTTCATCCACCCCGACCGCATCCAAGTTTTAGGCGCCGCCGAAATCGCCTGGCTCGAACGCCAACTCCCCGAAAAACAAAAACACGTTTTCTGCGACCACCTCAGCGCCCGTCCGCCCGCCATCATCGTCGCTGACGGCCTGCCCGTACCCGCCATCATCCACAACAGCTACGATCCCTGCCGAGGCGTACCGCTGCTCACCACCCCCATGGCGTCGGCCAACCTCATCGACCAACTGCGCAGCTACCTCGCACGCATGCTGGCCGAGCGCACCTCTCTACACGGGGTGTACATGGACGTGCTGGGCATGGGCGTACTCATCACCGGCGAATCCGGCGTGGGCAAATCCGAATTAGCTCTAGAGCTCATCAGCCGGGGCCACGGCCTCGTCGCCGACGACATCGTTGAGTTCTACCGTTCCGGCCACAACGCCCTGGAAGGCAACGCCCCAGAAATGCTGCGCGACTTCCTGGAAGTGCGCGGTTTGGGCGTGCTCAACATCCGCACCGTCTTTGGCGAAACCGCCTGCCGCCGCAAAATGCGCCTCAAGCTGGTGGTACACCTGCAACGCACCGGCAAAGGCATCCCCGAAGCCACCCGCCTACCCCTCGATGCCGAAACCCAAGACATCCTGGGCGTGCGTGTACGCCGCGTCACCATCCCCGTATCCGCAGGCCGCAACCTCGCCGTGCTCCTCGAAGCCGCTGTGCGCTCCACCATCCTGCTATTACGCGGGATTGATACCACCTTGGAATTTGTAGAACGGCAACAAAAGCTACTCAGCGAAGGCGAGCTGTAAATTCCCCTTAGCAATCCGCGTGGTACTATTCCCACCCGCTGTGCGGCATGTCGCCGCACTTAACCACGAGGAGAGTCGCAGATGAACAAGATCATTCTAGCCACCCTGGTCAGCCTGTTATCCGTCAGCAGTGCCTACGCAGGCGCCCAACAGGAAAAAATGAAAGCCTGCAACGCCGAAGCCAAGGGCAAAAAAGGCGACGAACGCAAAGCCTTCATGTCCACCTGCCTGAAAAAAGACGCTCCCACACCCGCCCCTGAAGCCGACGCCAAAACGCCCCAGCAGAACAAAATGAAAACCTGCAACCAAGAAGCCGGGGAAAAACAACTCAAAGGCGACGACCGCAAAAAATTCATGAGCACCTGCCTCAAGGGCTAAATCCCAAAGGCAAAAAGAAAAAGGCCAGCAGAAATGTTGGCCTTTTTGTTTTGGGCACCCTCTTACCAGCAATACGTTCATCCAACGGCAGCGGCTACCATCCGGCAGGCTTCATGGAGTCTGGCTGGGGAAAGCTCTAACCAACAAAGTGCTCCGCAATCAACAAACAAGCACTTGAATAGGATTCAGCCCGCAAGGGGCCAGAGCGCTGCAACAGGGCATAGCCGTCAAAAACCACCTTCTTGCCCGTCCAAGAAAACCAGCGCGACTTGGAAGTTATCCAGATAGTGGGCTTTAAGCAGCTTAATCATCTTGATCGGCTCTTGGAATTCGCTCCATGGGTTCGAAGCCCTAGCCATGTTCCCAATTGCTCGAGAGTTCAGTTTGGTGACGTAGCCAATTGGGAATTCCAGCGCCTCTCAATATAGAAACAACAAGCCACTTTTGGCCTGATTTTGGGCACAAAATTCTATAACAGTATGACATAGTAAAAAATCAGTCAGATGCCCCGATAAAATTACTATTGAACCTAAAACCCTCATTTAGAACCGTAGGAACGCAGAGTAAAAACAAGAACTCAATAGGTACGCTCGAATCAGCCGACAGGTGATGAGTAATGGGAGTCCAAGCTTTTGATTTCTCTGCTTCTCCGCTTCTCTGCGGTAAAAGAACTGCTTTTTATAGGTTGAATTGATTTTTAATTAAGTTTATAATTTACCCGACTAACATAATCCGACACAATAAAACTTTAGGTATTTTATTGGTGTCTACTTCTAGTTAGCTCAACTTGGACTTCATTAGAAGTTTGAGTGTGCTGTGTTCATGTCAGTCAGCCGAGTCGGTTTCATCTGATGTATCTTGTGAGGAAGGTAGAAATGAAAAAACAGTTATTTGCTGGTTTAGTATTAGGTGCGGCGTTATTTGGGAATGCAGCCAGCGCACAGGCATCGATGATTCATCATTATGATTTTAACGGCTCCGTAACTGATTTAGTTGGTAGTGAAAATGGTGTATTAGTTAATGGTGCTAATGTAAGTGGCGGCGTACTTAATTTGGATGGTGTTGATGACTATGTACAGTTTTCGTCACATCTAGTTCCTACCTCTGGGAGTTATACGGTTTCCTTGTTTGCACGGCAAAGTTCCACGCAGTCGGGTTCATTTGTTGAGCTAATTTCGCAAGGTTTTTCTAGTGGCCCAGGTTTTTATATTGGCAAACATTCGTATGAAATGGTACGTGTGACTGATAGTTGGCAAAACACTGACATTGCTTTTCCCTCTGTAGGTGAATTACACCACTACGCCGTATCCGTGGATGCAGTTAATAAGCTCTTCGTGGAAAGTCCGTCTATAGTTATCCGCCAGAAGCTCAGTGCTGGCGTCGAACAACGCTAGAAGAACTTCTTACGAAGAGCTTAATACGTCTTCGTTGTATATTGATGGAACACTTGCAGGCTCTTTAAATTATGCGTTGGCAGGCGGGACAGGAGGCACTGATACCCGTTTAGGTGCACAATTTCAACCGTATGGCGAATATTTCCACGGCATGATAGATGATGTGCGAATTTATGACTCAGCTCTAACGTCAACAGATATCGCAAAGATAATTCCAGAGCCTGATTCCATCATGTTGTTTTCAGTGGGTCTTGTCGCTTTAGGGACTTTTACTCACAGAAGAAAACAAAAGGGTTTAAAAGGCTAACACGGCATTCCACCTGACCGCCCGCCAGGGAAATTGGGAGGAAAATTGAGGAAAATTGGGGACAGACCCAATGCCGTTAAGTTAGTTTTTTTTCATATTATCGAATGTTCTTGTAAGCGCGGTGTTTGGTGGGTTTAACGACTTGTCGGTTTCTGGGAAATGACCGTCCTGGTCGGAGGCGTTCGAGAGTC
>JACCDO011866585.1_pt1 | contig 29504 bp, 8 predicted proteins | sample 7446101 | NCBI WGS metagenome assembly JACCDO01 (sample SAMN15323440, study PRJNA562643) | freshwater metagenome | isolation source: river surface water | place: USA:Blue River Watershed | collected 2017-08-16
CACCATTCGAACTGATACAACTCAACATGTCCCGGCAGCATAATATTATCATCCGTCGAAGCTGATGCACTAGCTTCAGTGAATTAGTAGCGTCAATATCATTCGAATCAAATGGAGAATTTGAATTATTTACGTGTGTACTTGCATTACACGCGGAAGCTGTGGTCCATTCATAGCATACATCCATTAATGGTGTGGAAATTTCTTCCTTGGAGGCTTCATTTACCATGAAAATATTCAAAAGGGAATTAACAACGTTTTGATTAGTGAGCACCGGGGAGTTGCTATGCGACGTGGTGGTTGCAGCATTACTGGCCGCAATGCTATACAGCAGCTCATTCAGCAATCCACTTTTTAATAACTTTTCATTTGTTGTACCTTGAAACGTCTCCACGGATAGTCCCAATTGCTTCGAGATGTAATCACTCAGTGATCTCTCGGATTCGAATGCTGGAAAAGCACTAAGAGTAACCTTCCCTGTATTTCCGTTCAAATATTTGGCATTTTTGCACCATAATCCAAATAAATTCTTGTCAATATTTTCCTCTCCTACACGAAGTGTGCGTATTGCGGCATGTAGTAACAAAGCCAACAGCTCTTTTCTCTTCTTGATTTCGCTTATCATGAAGCCGTTACTAGCGTTGCCAGCACTGTTATTCAGTTGTTGGTTGACAAAAATGAGCAAATAATTGAATATAAAAACCTCAAGAGGCCGCAGTAACCGGATCATTGTTGATCGCAAAAAGAGATGGTCCGGTCGGTACAAGCAAAGAATGTCGCTGAGACTTAGGAACACAAATGGCTTGAGTGTGTCTAAGAAGTCCACGACCGTTTCTATTATTGGCTTGGTTGGAAAGGTTGAATTACACATATTTTGCATACAAGAACCCGATAAATCAGAGATCCGTATGGACAATAACTGTCGTTTTGTGTGCAAATTATTCCATGACAACAATGTAGCGAGACACGTGGTTCTATTGATATTAAGCACCGTTCCTACCGAGTCACCGAAATAATTTACTACATCTGCTCCCACGTAAGGAAGTGAATAAGATTCACCAAATAGCACCGAAACTCCAAGTAATGAGATTTTTGCAATTGAATTCATCACATCTGATCCTAGTGACGGCTTTGAATCACTACCCGGAAGTATTTGCTTTATGGACACCATGGATGACTGTAGTATATGCACTACTACAATAGATATACTTTCACTCCATGCGGGAATGAGAGATAAATTACGTAAAATTGATACAATTTTATAGTTTAACTCACCCAGTGCTTCCTCGCTTTGGCTTTTACCATCGATAAACCCATTGGCTAATGATTGGGAGTGCAGCGACCCCACAAACCGATTATTATAGAGGTCAGCTTTGTCTCCGATGAATCCTGGAACCGTATTAAGAAATGCAGTCAAGTCATCTTCTTGCACACTCACGGTATGCGTCGTGGAGGACTCAGTGGAATGGAAGTTGTCAATGAGTGAAGGCAACCAACAAGCTCCAATAATTCGTAGCAAATAGTAAACCATTCGTTCACGAAACGAGGTAAACTCTTTGGTGCTTGATGTGCAGACAGTCATTAACGGATGGACACCGTTAGCGTCCAGCTTCTCAGTCCTAACCGAATACAAATTAACGTCTGTCAGAAGATCTAATTTCAACAATTTCTCAAGTATTTTTAATGCCGAATTGCGCAATCTTCCTTCAATGGTGTCTGTGATGAACACAAGCATCATGGTGTCTGCGATCTGACGCACCACTTTTTTACACAAACTTGGACAAATATTCATATTAATTACTGCGTTAATAGACGCCATTAATTGGTACGACCATTTTTCTCTTATGTCATACGATTCTGGCGGACCCTGGTCATAAACGACTCGAATATGGATTGGTGATAAGGCACGTGTATAATACTTGTACTGCGCCAAAAATCCATCGAATCCATCTTTTACATACTCTACTCTGGTACGCAAGCCTTGAGGACAGGTTCCAACAACGACAGGGTACAGGATTGCTCTCGCATTACCTTTTGTTACAACCTGCGAATCCATTGAACCATTAATAAACAATTTAATTTTCTTTGGTTCTACTACCACTGCAATATGCGTCCACACATTGATAGGGATAGATACCTGTGACGTTATTCGCTCAAACTCGTTGCCATGTCCATAAATTATTTCTAATTTTTTATCATTGCGTAATGCAACAATGGGCCAAGCATCATTATGACTAATTTTACCCGTTATAAACGAAGTGTTTTTTGTGTTTGTAGCAATAACAGGCTGAAGCTTTTTACTGATTAATACCCACGTAACTAATGTGAAGTCGATTCCCTTGTAATTGTTCAGTAGCTTGTCACCTTGCACGACAAAACCTTCCTGGGAACGACAGAATTCTACCGGTTTCGTTAATAATTCTTGACAACGTTTTTTCCCATCTTTATTTTCTTTTGATTGCAATCCAATGAAAGGTATGCCTAATACACCAGACAAGTTTGGTTCATTGTCTATGCTGGTGATGTCACTAGACGGAGTAGGGTTACATTTCTGTAATGATGATATTAATGAGCATTGAATACTCACTATTTCAGAGCAAGCGGTTGATCGATGCACAAAGTCTGCTGCGTCAAAATCTTGTGCTTCACAGATACTAAACTCCTGTAAGATACTTATTATTTCATTCGTTACTCTCCGAAGGGCTCGATTGCGATCTCTCGTATTATGCTTGTACCTCATCGGTACCGATTGATTATTGCCGGTTGCAGCGGAGTTGCCACCTCCATTATTTTCCGCAATTGTTATGTTATTGCTGTCGTTATTGGGACCTTTAGAGGCATTGCTACCGAGCTCTTCATTCAACGCTTCTCCATTGGGCTTGTCATCCAAAATATAAAATAATTGATGATACAATTTGACAGGGAAGTAGAATCTGTTTCCTTGACTATCAGATGATTTGCTGTATCTTACACCTTGAATACTCATGAAATGAATGAGCTTCAAACTAAGAAGAAGCAAATTTAACTCCAATACGGTAACTGTGAGTGCCGACTGAGGCGAATTGTACTTATCTAAAAAATCCGTTATCACGGCTAACACTTTCTCAAACATGTTATTAAACGCAGTAACTAATAGTCCTCTTGTGCTGCGACTGCAGCAAAAGTGTCCAGCGAGTAGTTTTTGGAGGTATCCACCGAACCTGTTATCCTCAGTATTATCCGCGCAATCTATCTTGGTAGTCATCATATTCACCAGTGTAGCAACAAGATCTGTTTTGATGGTGAACGACGAAGAATCACACATCAACTGCTTCATGGTCTGAAAGCCATCAACAGTTCTCAGTACTATGTCGTTCATACTGACGAACGTGCCCGTTACACCACTCACTCGTGAAGTAATTTTACTTAATTCAAATGATGTGAATTTACTGGTCACAACACTGAGAATATGGTGAAAGAAATCAATGACGCAGGAACCAACTTTTATAAGTGAGTGCTTTTTACATAGTTTCCAACGATGCAAACAAACAATTATGAGCATACAACGACGTAGTGCGGATTTAGCTCTACTAACATCACTCTTCCCCTGTAAACAAGGCAGATTGTTGTTGCATCGCAATTGGACAGTCGTTGAAATCAATATTTTGCGCACTCTAATTGCAATGGCTTTTATGATTTGTAAAATATTTTTCCATGATAAACTATCTAGAACAACACCATTAACGTCTTGTAACGAGTTCAATATCGTAGACTTGCGACCGTTCATGGCCTTGCTGAACCTCACGATGTCCCTCCAGTCCCTTTCGATCAACGGGTTTATTCCAAATTTGTTATTATTTGCCATAAATTTATAATGATGATTTACGTAGAGCAAGGTATCAAATATAACATTTTCCACACCTTCAAGGCCAAGAGCATTCGACTGACCGCTATTTAGTGCTCGATATGTGTGATCTGATATAGAATATTTCATGCGCAGATTCTTGCACAGATCAAGATGCTCGGTACGAATGTCATCTGCTTCTTCTGTTACACTAATTTCATACGAATCAACGTAAGAAGGACTAGAAACGTAAGACCAAATGCTGTGATAAACCGTTACATCAGTATCTACGTGTTGATTCATCACTTGGTTCATTATTTGGGAGCTAGAGGAAGTAGCTAACTTGGCACATAAAAATACGGACAGCTTCAACAGTCTGCCCCACCAGGGTACAGTGAAGGAAGTCGATGAGGATATGGGGATACTACCCTCTTTGACAGCAGCACTATTGATGTAGTTACTATCTACGTGGTCTTGAAATGTAGTAGCATTGTCTACTGCATCCATCGATGAACTCGAATCAGAATTTTTTGGTGAGGATGAATTACCACTGCTCATAATGTCAAATTTACTGAAAATATTCAACTTTTCTATGAGTACTGCTAATCGTGGTCGCACATACGTCATACACATGAAAGAGCTAGAGTTAGCCATCGCAAACAGCAATAGTGTTGGTAGTATTGACGGGATTACTGTACCGCTGCGCAATATATTCATCAACTCCGGATTTAACGGTTGTGGCATCTTAGACGTCATATCTAACACGGTTTCAGCACTATTGAATATTGAATCAATAACCCTCACGGCGTAATCCAATATAAGATTACCATATTGGTCTGTGGTACTAGAGTCAGATACTCCGTCGAATATGATTGGTATCGCACACTTCACAAAATTAATATTACAATGCTCTAGAGCTGTCATAACGCGACACACTTCACTACCCATCGGTGAGTTCATATGTGTATGGGCCTTCGCCTCTAAGCACAGTAACGACAAGTGGTTATAAACGATCAACATGGAATGGAATATTTCCAATCCATACCTCGTGGACGATTGAAACAACTTGATCACCTCATTAATCCCACGATACTTGAAACAGATTCGACCGAACAGCTGTAGGATATTCCGAATACTCGCCACTTGGTCATCGACGATATCACATGTATCAGCAGGTAAAACGTCATAAATACTCCTGATTAATGGCAGTTTATCCGACATAAAAGCAAAGAAATCCGCTTTTAATGATGGAGAATAAAACAATATTTCAAAACATTTAGAAATGCATGAACCGGTATCTTGTAAAATGAAACTATTTTGAACATTTGTGTTGCTACTACCATTGACTGCATCAGTAGTTACATTCGGGTCATAGGAAGGGATAGACAAGTACAGCAATAATAGTTCCCGACGAAGCTTTGACACACTCACTCGCTTCATACGATTGAAAACTATGTTACGCGATCCATCCACACTGTTTGCTGCATGAATCGTTGAGAAATTGTCAGCAAATGTATGTATTTTATAAATAAAATCAGTTGATCGAATAGCTTTGACGGTCGAGGAGTTCAAAGCATCGTTCACTTTGACTTCATCCTCTTGGTCATTCAATTGCGCAATTTCTGATAAAGACGATTTGTGCTCTAATAGAAATGTCTCCACACTGTGCAATAGCGTTCGAAGCGCAGAATACGATTCCCCAATAGAAATCACCGAGTCGATGAAGTTATGGTTATCACTAAATATTTGACGATTAAAGTGCATCATTTCAGTGTAAGCATCCATTTGACGAATCAACCAGGAACCATCAGTATCACGCGATACCTTGTTACTACCATCACTGATACCAGGAGCGCCCGCTTGCGTATTACTACTGCGAACTATATTCAAATTATTTACATGTTCTAGTTGAATTACCACCTGATTAAACAGCTTGGATAACCCAAGTTTCGTGCGATAGTCAAGAGAGAATACTCCTTTCTCACCTTTAGGTGTGAGGGTTTGACTGTAACCTTTGTCACTCACGGTGGATGCTCTTGCATCTTTCTCGGGAGACTTCGTGGACTTATGAGTAGGCGATTCAGCCTGTAATAATGTCTTATTGTTTTCCTGTTCATAGTAAGACTGGGAATACACGTTGGCTGGAATAACATTACTGCTCATACTATTCATAGGCGACTCATCCTCTAATCCATCAATAGGAGCCGTTAAAATCAATGTATGATAAAATCCGGCAGCAATACAAATGATTCGACGTCCAATAAAGTCGTCAACTGGATGTGGTGAATGTCTTTCTTCTAAGTCACCACTACCAAGTTGCCCATGATTGTTTCGTCCAAATACGTACAACATACCATTCAGTGTAGCAGCAATAGAGTGATAACATCCAGCAGAGATACTGACAACATTTTTGTCTCTTAGACCATTAATAATATTGCAGCCATAAACTCGTAATTGAGTGTTACCAATACCAAGCTGCCCATAGTCGTTGCGTCCGAAGCCTACTACAAGGCCATTATGCGATAGCACCAAAGTATGGTAATAGCCACAACAAACTTGTCGAGCATTTTCTACTTCATATGAACCAGTTAATTTAGTAAATGATTTAATATTTTCTGCGCTTTCAAAACCTAACTGACCATAATCATTCTTCCCACAGACATACAAAGATCCTGACGTCGTCACCAGTGTAGTAAAGAATTGACCGCAAGATATACTGCAAACAGACTTTGGAGCGGTTGTAATGATCTGAGGACTTTTCTTATCTAGAGTATCGCCATGACCTAATTGACCACAATCATTTCTTCCGAAGGAGAATAGGGCACCATCCGAACACATGACAACGCTATGATGATAGCTGCAAGCTGCATAAACAACTTTTCTTGATAGCAAGCTTTTGATTGCACGAGGAACTGATTCACTTGAAGTAGTTCCCAAACCAAGTTGCCCGCGATAGTTGTATCCAAATGAAAACAGTTTACCATCCCTGGTAACAGCAAGTGTGTGTTCACAGCCATTATACGCATGCGCTTGAATGACATCTTCTCCAGTTAACGATGATAATATAGTAGGGTTTCGCACGGTTTGTGTGGTACCAACACCACACTGTCCATTGTCATTATAACCAGAAACATACATTTTCCCAGATTTGGTTACAAAAATAGAATGCTCATTACCAGCTCCAAGACTGACTATACAACTTTCATCTAATGCCGAAATTTTAACAAAATTACGACGTTGATTAATATCAGAGTGACCCAACTCACCGTGTGTATTCTGTCCGGTGCTCCACACATAGGACTTGGTGATACTGGAGTGATTGTTACCCATCGTTCCTAATGAATTTAATGATTTAAATGCAAGAAAATTACTTTTTTCTAAGGAATGATTACTCTCTTGAACAATTTTTAATATGCTTTTGGGGATACGTAAAAGACTATGAATCCGTGAAAGTATATCTCGTTGCTCTCGATTGTGGTGCCTTTTGCTACTAGGCGATGGTGACGGAGATTGATTGTTATTCGATGATTTATTGCTGGTCATTATTGGTGAACTATCACTATTGTCGCTTGGAGGCTTCCCGGATAGTGAGGGGGATATTTTACTCAACGCTAATTTTTTCTTATTGCTACTATTCATAAGGGAAGCACTGCTCATGACAGGGGTTACCTGCTTCGATGGTGGTGTTACGGTCACTCTTCCTACTACTATAGTCTGTGGATTAACATCTTCTAATTCATAATTCTTATTTTTTAATATATTAATTTTAGATTTGGCACTTACAACTATCGGCGATGTATCAGTTCCAGCATTTATTGCACCTATTATGTCCAATTTACCATGATTACTATCGGAACGAAACTCTCTACTATCTTCCAGCACCATTGATTCATCATTATCAATATTGTTTGGTATACTAGTTGGAAATGGAGACAGAGTCGTTTTATTTACATTTGTCCGGGTTTCCCCTAATTTAGATTTCATTTTAAGCTTTTGAATAGGTAAATTCACAACCGGAGGCTCACAAACGATAGGTGAATCGATGTCACTGCTGTTAATATTTAATAATTCACCCTTGCTTTGGGCATATGTTGCATTTAGCTCTTCACCCAAGAGCATCAACGACAATAAATGGGACATTGAGACGGAAATGTCACCCGCATTTTTTGCATAAACACCCAAAGATAACAGCCCGTAGGTACAACTAAGAGCTAATTTCATATTTTCTTCTATTTCTTTGTAATTTCCAGATTGTATTGAGGCGTGATAAGAGCAGGTATTTATTCCTTGAATAGTTCCATTGCATAATATATTACGTAAATATTGCATGTGCAAAGGAGAAAGTGGAAAAACTCTATCATTACTGTTACTACTTTCATTTGATAATTTCTTGTCAGAAGTCTCTCCGTTACTTCCATCAGCGGAAGTATTAACAGAGTGACTTGAATACCGTTGCAAAATATTAATAATCAATGACAAAATAGGTTCAATAACAGATTGTTTGATACATATTTTAGATTGCATTTCCATGGCACGAAGCATACATAAAAGCGCTTCTGGAACTAAATGATTGGTATTATCTTCAACTACACCCTTACTACCATCAACAGAGCCTAATTGTTTTACGGAAACTGATTTGTCACATCGATTTACAACTAATCCTCCAATATATTTAAACACAGCAATTTGTCTATGGATCAAACCGGATAGGGAGTCTTGATACGACGATATTGATGAAATGTCATACAACAAAAATCGCTTCTTCAAGAAATCACAACCTAATTTTGTCTCATCACTGAAAATCAACAAATCTTCTGCAATATCAGGTGTCAATATACAATTATCAGACATAGAGGAGGTATGAATTACGTTATTGCTAACAGTTCCATTATTCATTGGCGTCGTCTCATTGACCTGTGCATGACTAGACTGCGCATTATTCATCCCACCTTGAACAGAATTCGTGTTGACATTACTAACATTCCCAGTGCTACCGTCAAGGTTAGTGACGGACGATGATGGAGGTGCAACAAATGCTTCGTTATTATTGGCATCAACAATAAATAAGCGGTTCAAATACTCACCGTCGCAAGTATTCTCGTAGTTAAGCGCCAGCAGCTGCTCATTGTCCCGCGAGAACCGCATCTCTTCAGGGCTGCGGCTGCTCATGGCTGCATCGGCGTGTTTCTAAACTTTCTATCTGTTGAAATCGGTTGTACATCACCGGTACCCATGCCGGTCCAGTGCGTACACTTTGACTGTGGTAATGGTTGTTAGTACAGTGCCACCAGACACGGTGCACCAGCATCTAAGGATAAGAGAAGAAATATAAAGGTTTTATACATTTTTTCATATTTTAATAAAATATTTCAAAAATTTTCAACTATATTATTAAGTGCTGGTTGTATTGTTGACTCCCAATGCATACTTGCGACTACTGCAACAGCAGCCAATAGAACGAATAGGAACAAATACGAGAACAATAGAGTAATGAAATAAGATTTTTTCTTTTTATCCTTGTCTTTATCATTTTCATATTGTCCAGGTATACCCGCATAATCACCATCGCGAAATCTATTCGTTAAAATAGCAGCGTTGCGGTAAGGTGACTCGGCAGTTAATCTTTTAACTTCTGCAGGATTAGAACGCAAATGCTGTTGTAATCCCAATAATTGTTTCTCAGTAAATTCTCTAGTTTGGCGTTCATACTCCTAATTAAGGATGAGAGTGTAAGTGATTGAGAGTGAGTTAGGGAGTGAGAAGGAGGAATACCTCTTTACTTATTCTTTGAACGTGTGTTTTTTGTTGCGAACCAGAGATATTAACATACCACACATAAAACCATTGACTTAATTCTTCCCAGTATAAGATAAGTAATAATAAGCTAAATGCAACCGTAAAACTTGAACTTCCTTTAAGCACAAAGTATGATCCAAGTCCAATTACCAAATAGTATAATGCGTTGTATGATAGCGTTTTCTCCTTCAAAAAGTTAAAATATTTGGTGAAAATCATACTCAATACAGCGCTCGAGAGGAAAAATGCTTTCCCTAACCAATCATAACCAAAATTACCACCATTTTTCCAAAATTTTATACTCAAGTCAAATGCTGTAACAAAAAAATGTTTCTGTAGTGAATATGAATAGATGTAAGTTGAAAACACGGCAGTCAATGGAACTAATAAGAAATGAACAAATGATGGAACTGATTGTTTAATAATATTTTCAAGAGTACGGTAGATGTAAATGGCAAACATCATAAAAGCAATAAGCAGGCCAAACAACCCCGCAATACTGTATCTAAATAGCGACGAGGATGTTAGACTCTCACTATAGTATAATATAATGAAACCAGTAATTAAATTAGCTAAACAATATGGTACATATGCTGCCCAAGAGTCTAGATATGGTCCAACCATAGAGGCATACTTACGTAGTACCGGAACAGAACGAGTAACAGCATCTGGAAGAGATGAATCGCCTTCAACTACGTCACCAGCCATACTTGCGATGTTTAGTAATATTGAGGTAATGTTATAATGACTTGAGACCATTGGAGTGTCTAAAGTGTACGATACCAAAACTTCTGCTTTCTCAGTAGGAATCCAAAGACATGACGATAGAAAAGGATCGATTTCTGTTATGGTACACTTTCCATTGATAAAATCCTTACTAGTACACTTTCCTTTTTTGTTTATGCACCATTTACCTGGATTGTGTTGTTGTATATAATCTGATGCATTTTTAAACATGTAATCATCATCAGTTACACCTTTAGTAATTGACAATAAATCATTTTCACACTGACACCAACTTTGAAGATAAGGCTGGAGTAGATCATTTGAGCATATAACACTTACTACAAAATGCTGCTTTTGTATAAGTGTAATTTTATTCCATAAATCATCGGTATTAGAAAGTTCTATGTCATATCTACCATATGAGATAAAACTTACAAACGGAACCTCACGATTTAAAGCTTTACTGATATGTATAGTAGCTTGTTCAACGTATTTATTGAACTGTTTCACATTATCAGTACCAGTATTAGAATCTGAATCAGCATGAATTGGTTCGACTGTATCATCAGCTAATGCATCTTCCGAGGGAGTATCCTCCACTCTATCCTCAATATCAAACTCGTTCTTTTCACTGTGCGAAGATAAATCTACTCGTGATTCATCGGGAAGCAATGAGGAAACAAAAGGAAGAATAATATCATACAGTGTTGGCTCAAGATTAGTGTTGGAAGAGCAGATCATCTTCGCCTGGCTGCTTGCCAGCAGCGACAGCATGATGATCACCACAAGTCCCACCTGCATTTGCATATCCAGACTGTTCTAGCGAGCGACTGGTGCAGATTTGATGATTCGAAGGATTCAATAGAAAAAAAATGAAAAAACTAAATAAATTCCAACGACGAAAAGCGGTTCCACCAAATGAGATTGGAAATAGTTCCATAGATACTGGAGAAACATTGATAGAACTCGTTCATTCGCCTCTATACTGTTGGATTTTATTTGTTACTTTACCAACGACAAAATATGTGGTGAAATATTATTCATCTTTTTCATAGTTAAATTTCAAGCAGCTAGCTTTCTTACCCTATTTCCGCATCAAAAAATATCAATTCAACTCTTATTTGGCACAATTATGAAATTCGATAAATTCCAATACAACCCCAACCCCTGACAATGCCGGCCCTTATTTCATATCCAATCAAGATTTGGGAGACTGAGTCACTCACAGTTGCAAACGCAGAAACAACAATAAAATGGCCTCCGGAGACTACAAGGTTGCCGACATCAGCTTAGCTGATTTCGGACGCAAGGAAATTGACTTAGCCGAGCATGAAATGCCTGGTTTAATGGCGTGTCGCAGAGAATTTGGTCCTGAATTATTCAAGGGCGCACGTATCTCTGGTTCATTACATATGACCATTCAAACTGCTGTTTTAATTGAAACATTAAAGGCTATGGGTGCTGAAGTTAGATGGTGCAGTTGTAACATTTTCTCTACTCAAGATCACGCCGCTGCTGCTATTGCTGCTGCTGGAACTGCTGCAGTCTTCGCATGGAAAGGTGAGACTCTTGAAGAGTACTGGGAATGCACTCTTAATGCCATCACTTGGCCAGTCGATGCTAAAGGCGACGGCTGCGACTTAATTGTTGATGATGGTGGAGATATGACTTTACTTATCCATGAAGGTGTTGCAGCTGAAAAGAAATACGCTGCTAACAAGGAACTTCCTGACGTTGCTGGTGAGAAGAACGCTGAAATGAAAATTGTCAAGGCACTTCTTGCTCGTGAATTACCAAAGAACCCAAAGAAGTGGCACCAACTTGCTGAACGCATGGTCGGTGTTTCTGAGGAAACTACCACTGGTGTTCATCGTTTATACGTCATGGCCAAGGAAGACAGATTATTATTCCCAGCCATTAACGTTAACGATTCAGTAACTAAATCCAAATTTGATAACCTTTATGGTTGCAAACACTCCCTTCCTGATGGTCTTTGCCGTGCAACTGATGTCATGATGGCAGGCAAGAAGGCAGTTATTTGTGGTTATGGTGATGTAGGTAAAGGTTGTGCTCAAGCAATGAAAGCTGCTGGTTGCATCGTTTTTGTCACTGAAGTTGATCCTATCTGCGCTCTTCAAGCCGCTATGGAAGGCTTCTCTGTCGTTCGCCTTGAATCTGTCGTCAGTAAGGCTGATATCTTCATCACCACCACTGGTAACAAGGATATCATCATGACCAAGCATATGGCTGCCATGAAGAACAACGCAATTGTCGGTAACATTGGTCACTTCGATAACGAAATTGATATGGAAAATTTATTCAAGGCCACTACCCGTCAAAACATCAAGCCACAAGTCGATAAATTCGTCTTCCCTGATGGTCACGGTGTCATCGTATTAGCTGAAGGTCGTCTATTAAACTTAGGTTGTGCCACTGGTCATCCATCATTCGTTATGTCATCATCATTCACCAACCAAACTCTTGCTCAAGTTGAATTATGGACCAAGAGAGGAACTGATTTTTACAAGAAAAATAACGTTTACATTTTACCAAAGCACCTTGATGAGAAGGTCGCTCGTTTACACTTAGAGTCTTTAGGCGTTGAGTTAACCGAGTTAACCAAGGATCAAGCCGATTACATCGGTGTTCCTCAACAAGGTCCATACAAGCCATCTCACTACAGATATTAAGAGGATTATTTTAGATTCTTTAGATTATTCGATTTTTTTTGTAACATCTAAAGTCAATAATAAATATTAAAAATAGCTTTATTTACTCACGACACACTTGTCGGAGACACCTTCTGCCATCACAAAATTGTACGACAACTCTGACTGAGTAATACGTCTTCCTTCCTCAGCGACGGTTTCTAATATAATATGACGATAAAGAGGTATTAGAACGTAACTCAATAATTCAATATATACAATAATATAAACTTTTAGATATAGTCTATTCAAATTCTCTAATGACGGAGCGTTTTCTTTCAGGTTCGAGTGTATTTTCTTCCTCCCTACTGTGCCTAATACGATTATCTTGCTTCCTCCTTTCACTTTGTGTTTGTTCATGACGTATAGAATTAGCCTTTTTAATTGATTTAGGTAGAGGTTTCTCTCTCGTAATTCTTTTAATTTCAGGCATATGGCCGTACCGTTTCTTCAATACATCCTGGAACCTTTCTTTTCTATCTTTTCTACCAGCATTAACACCCAATGACTTACCAGCCTCCGCTTTCCATATTCTGATGTTAGTGTCGTCACTACCACTCATAACAAAGCGCGCATCAGAGGAAAAATTTACACAAAATATTCTTTGCATACGCTTCGTGTGATAAATTTCACGACTTCTTGGTCCAGTAGTATTGAAAATTCTTAGAGTTCTATCATAACTACCGGATACAAACTCTCTACCGGTTGGAGAGAAGGAAACATCCATCACAGCTGACACATGATCTTTGTGAATCATTAATGCTTTATCTAAATTTCGCATATCAAATGAATAAATATTATTGTCTTCGTTGGCTAATATAAAATTAAATGGCTCCATTGGGTTCCATACAACTTTATTGGATTTCATACTTAATACAAACTTTCTCATAGGAACAGATGCTCTTAAATCATACAAACATACAGCTCTATCTGATCCTGTTGATGCAAGTAAACAAGATTCTGCAGGATTAAATTTAACAGATATTACGGAATCAGCACCCCATTTATATGAATGAATAGGATCTGATCTGCTACTATCCCACAAAGTTACAGTTTCTCCACTGGTAGCAAATTGTTTATCCACCCAATGATGGTCGATAGATGTCAAAGAATGCTGAGAGACATACGTATTAATTGGTTTAATCTCAGAATTTTCATTGGATGACGTAGATGGTTGTAATGCCCAATGCTTAATATATTTGTCATCACCACAAGAATAAAAGGTATTACCCTCTTCATCAGGTGCCACACCTCTTACGAACCCAGTATGAGCAACTACATTCCAAAAACATACTCTACGAGCAAGATCCCAAACTCTTATCTCTCCATCACAAGAACCTGAAATAAACGGCACATTCTTCGATCTAATAGTTGAAGAGCAGTAAACACCATCATTATGACCATCCAACGCACCAATAAATGGTTTTGCGAACATTTTATCCATTTTTGTCGCAATCAATGCTTTTGTATATTCACGAGCTTTTTCAAACGGATGTAGCACTGGGTCGCGATTGCGGTGCACTTTCGTGATGTCCAGTGCCGACTTGCGTGAGAAGTCCTCCTCTGTCCGCGATATTGTCTTGATTTTCATGTTTATTTTTACGTATTTTATTTTATTGGCTAATTGGCTGCCTGTTGGCTTCGCCAAATTGAGGCAAAATAGGGATTAGGTAGAATGACAATTCCATTATTTCTTTATTTAAATTATTAAAATTACAAGCGAGAAGCGGTTTGATTGCGAATTATTTTGGTATAGAGGCAATTGTAGCAGAAAAGACACAGACTTTTCAATTTGACCCGACCCATGAGTCATGACTACTGATCGTCATTGACTTTCCTGGTTTCCTGATACCAAGTGATCGAAGCATGTTACTTGACGTTTTTCTGATGCTTCTTACAATCGACTTCTTCTTGTCTGGTAAGTACACTACACGTTCACTGTCGTTATTGCTACCGGTGGCATCGCACGAAGTAGATTGAAGGGAATTATCATCCACATATGACCTGGGATCATCTTCATTATCACAATCATTAGCTTTTGTGCACATTTGTTTATCATTATCCATACTATTAGTATCATCACATTTATTTTGTGTTATTCGTAATTCTAGAGGCGATTGTAACCCAAAAAATAATTCATTGACTTTATGCATTTCGTCTAATTCTTTCTGTGTCAATAGTACTTTGTCACCGTAGGTGTAGTCACCAATAGTATCCGTTGAATTAGACGAGCTAATAGCTGTGTACGTTCCTTCAACAACAATTTCATTGACACTATCAATATCAATCGACAAACTTGTTAGACGCGAACCAAGGCCTTCAGGGAGTATCACTACACCCTGTTGGATCGCATCAGCAGGCTCTAACGTCGTATTGCTCACGCAAATCGAGCTCGTCACAGCACCCATCGTGTTCTTGTATATGAGTGTAACCAAACAACAAGGAGGAGAACAATCGACACTTGACCGGCACCGCCGGTACTCACGAATGATGCGGAAACTATCCAAAAGATCCGTTGACATACACTTAAAAGCTACATTTAATCGTAAATTGGTACTTACTTATTTTTCATGGTCATTACTTGCGCCGCATCATCGACAGATCCCATTTTTGTGCTAGTATCTTGTTTATATTGAATCATTCAGTATTTTTTTTGTGCAAATTTCAGTCTCCATGTTAAAATTAGCGTTTCCCCTTACATCTCCGCTCTATTGACCATTAATTTAACTTCTATCCAATGATACATTGATTTATACAGTACCGGCTATTTCCGGTTACAGAAACATAGGAGATAGAATACACCATACCACTGTATAATTAGGCGCGGTGCGATGGCCAAGTCCGTTCGCTACATGGATGTGATGGCCGTTCGGTCCTCGAGCAAGGCAAACAACACGCACCAACTGCTAGTAGAGCCGTTGGTGCTGCCTGAAATGGACCATGTTGATGTGGAGCAGACAGCAGAGATTAGCGATAAGTGTTTGTTTTATCCATCAGGAAAGAAGAATAAGAATTTACGACAGGTTCACTCACTAGCTTTTATCATTCACTAGTTCAATTATTCACTAGCTCAATCACGCAAGCACTCTGTTACGTAGAATCTTACCTACTTACACAATTCCTTACTTACTCAATTATTCAGGAGTTAATCACAGCGGTTAGGAATATCTACAAGCCAAACGAGGATTCAGGTGTAATGCATATGGTTCCCACTACTAGTATTGAAGATAGTAATAGTTTTTATACCAATATGCAAAAGGGCTCTACAATTAGTAAGGATAAAAAAATTAAAACTGGTAAAAATAAGAAGACAAAAGGTATAATTTACTCCCTCACTACCTCTCTCCTTTGAGTCACTAAGTTATTTACTCAGAATCGAAAGTCTTGAAGTATCGACAACCGTTAGCACACAATCGAACCAATGATCAGTTAGAGAGTTCAGTGAAGTCATTACTTGATGTTATGCACCAAAAAGAAAAAATGATTACTTCCATTACTACTGTAAGGGTATGATTATTAACTGCTTGTTATGAGTACTGAGTAAGGAAGTGATATTTCTATAATATCTTTGTAGTTTTTTATAATATCATACAAGATTTCAGTTCATATATTTATTATTTGTATTTTGTAATCATTTGTCTACACGAAACCGAAGCCAAATTGACCCTCCTTAACTGCCATCAATAACTTTTCTTTAAGTTCATCATAGGTATTGTAGCAAGGTAAATCTAATTGATTGTAGCAAGTGTGAGCGGTTGGCAGTTTTCCGTCATCACCGTATGCTTTATGTATTGAAAATCGTTGCACACCACCCATACCTTGTAGATTACTGAATCCTTCCAACGGCACTTTGCTTGTGCCAGTTATAAACTGTACAAATGATGCCTTTTCTTCTCGTGAAAAATTTCTTAAAATATCCCAAAACCAAGAAATAACATTATCCTGAAAAGAAAGTGAGTAAGAGAAAGTGAGTAAGAGATAAACGAGGGAGATATTAACCTGCTCTCGGTAGTTATGGTACTCAGTATTAGCCCGTAAATCGTCAATATCAATATAAGGTAAACCAGAAATCAACAATTCCAATTCTTGTGCATCAAATATAGATATTAATTCAGGAGGAACAAGCTCGTGAAAACCCTCTAAAAAATGATCAATCTGCGCTCTAATTGCGGTAGTAGTACGATTTTGAGCAATTAGTTGAATATATTGCGACTTGTTATCATCCGTCACAGGAATATTCTGGCCATCGGGGATCAAGTCGACTACACGCAACTGTCCAAAATCGTTACTTTCAACAGAAAAAGTTAAATCAAGTCCGAGTTCCTCCAGCGGCCACTCCAATAACTGCTTTAAACTCTTGTAATATTCAGGTTCAATTGCTTCAAGATCGTGGTAATTCACAGATAAACCAAGTATATGCTTGTAAAACGAACGAGTGAAATGAGCATCCAACAACTGCCCATCACAAATAGCTTTGCCAATTATACGCCCAACAAATTTAAAATAATCTAAATGATCAGGGTTAACATCACTCTTACCGTTGGGTTGGAAGGTTATGTTATCAGTGGTGCAAGTAAAGAGGGCATAATTTGGATTGAAAATTTCTCTAGCAAGGACAGTGTACCACTCACGAGTTACACCACCAGCATCAAGACCCTCTTCACCGACAAACGATACAGCGAGACGTTTACGTAAGTCATCAGCTGACTTATAACGTAGTTTATTAAACGAATCTTCGAATACGAACTGGCGACGCACTTCTAGCCGCAACGAATGGTTGCGCGCATTATGATTGGTATTTCTTAATTTCTTGATTTTTGATTTGAAAAAAGCACGTTTAACATCAAAATGAAGAAGATGTCGGCATCTTGGTACTAATGCTAGCAGGGAAAATGACGAGTCTAAAAGATGTACTTTATGACGAAGTAGCATGTTCAAAAGCACTCGGTTGGACTCTACAAATGTTAGTAACCGTTTGGATGCATCACTATCCTCCAACTCCATTTGCATTTGCATATAGGAAGAGTGATTTCTAAATCTGGCACCAGGGACTGAAGCCTGTCTATTCATAGGTATCTCCTTCGTTAAGTCGTGATCATTGGGAGCAATATCCATCTCTTTTTCGTCCACTTTGATGCTACTGGCAGGCAGCAGAATCGTCGCTCCACATACAGTTAGGAAGCACTCAATTAGGGGCATAAATCGCATAGTCAATGCCGAGACACTTATGTGATTCCCATCCATCATGGTAGACATGTTACCAGTAGATGACATGGTTGATACATTGATAGCATCATGCGATACATTCATATCTAAATCGTGAATGGTCGAGCTTGAGGCATTCATAAAGCTAGATGACATACCATTGTCTTTCGTCTCTACTACTGGATCAATAATTCCTTCTAATTCCCTCACCAAATCAAGACACTCACACAAATTATCCCACAATGTACTAAAGTGAATCTTCCGGATATAAGAAGAGACAACTTCACTGAAAATAGTCTCGTGTTTGGTATCTGTCTCACTCGTATCCTTTCTAATTTGGGTCATCAAGTTCAATATATGCGATAGTCTCAGTTCGGATACTGACGATGGCACTGACAATGCAGGTAGCGTCATAGCCACCAACGCATCACCTTGGACTTGCAATACTTTTGATAGCATCGAATGAATCAAATTGACCTCGCATTGAGCAGCCGCCGCCAGTTGATTGCCCACCATACTCAAGGCATGTAAAATTTTATTATAATTTTGATCACATAGTGATAATGGTTTTAACACTTTAAGAAATCTCTTTTTGACGGATAAACTATATGTCTCTGAGCCAGCAACTACTGCAAGTATTTTGGCCTCCTCTTCATTCAACACAGGAAATGGCATCGCCAAACGTATTTCGCCACCCTTTTCAACATGAATATCATCGTTTGTAACGGCTAAATTAGGGGTGGCAGCTACAATTGGTGTAGACGATTCAACCGAGCCAACGGAAGTACTACTAGCACCAATATCAGCGTTGCATGATACTTGCGCTAGCTTGTTAGCCTCGTCGATGGTCAATTGTTGAAGTGGCTCACAAACCTCTTCAATAGCATGTAAAATAGCATCTAAATTTTGGGAAGTAAAAACAGCTTGATGCGATAGCAACGATATTAACTGACCAAACAACCACTTTGACTTGACACTGTGATCACGAGATAGAATATCATACCAAACTAATTTGTCCGTTTTTCTCATCAAATAAAGAAACGCTCCAATGAGCCGTCGAAGGGCACTTGATGTCAGCATTAATTCACTAGCCTTAAATTGGAGTTCCTTCAACTCACTATCAACCGCAGCATTCACGATATTAGCCAACTCCTCTGAACGAGGTGTCATCAGGTTCGCATTGCTGCTGCTCGAAGGTCGCATTGGAGATACTCCAGAAGAAATAGGACTATTCGTTTCAGTTGGCAGTAGACATAATTGTTTAACTAAAGTGCTTCCATCATTTGACATTGCAGCAATTAGTGCACTAACAATAATTCTGCGACTTTCTTTGTATCTGCAGATGGTTGCCAGCAATCGCAATAAAGGTCGTGGGCAACGAATACGATTCGTGGTTACAAGACTAGAAAACAAGCGTAGTACCAAACGCTTTCCATATGGCAAGTCTTTGGATTTGCGATCGTCAACCATTACAACAGTCGTCCTGAGTTTGTCAAATTCTTTGTTATCTATACCTGTTTCTCGTGAAGAAGCCGAATCCAAAACCGTTAGATCTATATGCCCTACTGGTGGTCGCTCTTCTAGTGTCACAGGACTTATTTCCGCTTCTCGCGGAATGGCTACATCATCCTGAATCGGTAGATCTTGGTTGTCATTTGGAGACGCAATTCGTTCAGTCTCCATACTACTTAAGGCTTCCAATTGTAGCTCTAAAGGCAATTCGTTCCAAATTTCAGGATCATAACCATCAGGACAAGGTGGTCTCATACTACTTAAGTCTAGTAACTGAATCGGTAATGGAGGACGGTCGACAACTTCAGAGATATCCTCTTCACTGCTTTCTTCAAGCATATCATCTTCTTTACTCTCTTGAAGCATGTCCTCTTCTTTACTTTCTTGAAGCATATCCTCTTCTTTACTCTCATGTGCTGCGTTGCCACTATCTGTGCCAATAATTCGTCGATGCATGCGTGTTTGACTAGCATCGTTCTCAATACCAACAATTAAAGATTCCTCAAGGTTTGTGCTCAAAACGTTAATTCTATTTACGTAATTCAACTGAGATTCGCCGATGTCAGTGCCCCATCGTCTGTCACTGACGATAGCACCACATACACGTCTTCTGACACTTGTTCTACGTCTGTTTTCACCCCCAATTGAAGTACCACAGTAAATTCCTTCCCTGAAAGAGGAAGAAGTTGGTAAACCACCTACCATAATGAAATTAGATCCACGACCTAACAATCTAGACCGCCCAGCATAAAATGAAGCACGTCGATTGTCACGAATTGACAATAAAGGATGTATGGCTGGATGAGATAAGTTTACATCGTTGTCACGACCTCTTGCATGACCTCTTCCAGCTAACCATCTATTTCCTGGAGATGCGTGTGTAACTGTGAAAGCACCATTTCCGCCCATTGTAGCCATAAAAGTTTCACCATCAGCACCACCACGTCTTCTAACTAAGTTTCGATTACCTAGTTCAATACCAATGTTACTCAAGATCTCACCAATACCAATAGGAAGCATATGCGGATCAGCGCCTTCACCAAAACGATGCGTTCCTCTGATTTGGACATGAATTTCATGTCCAGTATGATCCTCATGCTCCATACCATTTTCAAGTGTCATAACTTGCTGTCTAGAGGGTCGAGCCACCAGAGCTCTACTTAGATTCCTAATATGTGGTTCAGGATCAAAAAATTCGTCGTTACCATCATCATCAGCGTCATCACCACCTTCATCGTCATCGTCATCATCTGCTCCATCATCATTGAGGTCTACAAGTTCTTCGATTTCATCATCATCTGCGTCTTCATGCATTAAATCATTACCATCATGACTGTGTTCATCACGACTATATTCAAAAGCACCGAATTCGGCCATGTCCATATCTTCTTCGTCACCATCATCGTTTTCAATATTTTCATCATCATCGTCCTGCATTGTGACAAATGAATCATCGGCGACCCAAGCAGAATCATCCTCATCATCCATATCATGAGCTTCATCATCTTCATCATCTTCATCAATATCATCTTCATCAATATCATCTTCATCGTCATCTCCATGATCGTGAGACATGTCAACTACAATATCATCATCATCGTCGTCGTCGTCCTCATCATCATCATCGTCATCATCATGATCGATGGTTTCATCATTGTCACCTAAGTTAAGATGTGCAACTACTTGAAAATGAGAATTATCCATGGGCTGACCAAGAATAATGCCTCCATCGTCATCATCGTCATCATCATCATCGTCGACATCGTCATCGTCGTCATCATCGTCATCATCTAAATCGTCATCATCATCGTCATCATCACCATCATTACTATCGATACTCTCATCATCTTCTGTAACGACATCTTGACTTCTCTGAGTGTCTGACGGCAATAAAATATCGTTGTTATTCTCAATCGATACAATCTGCTGATCTTCCAGGTTGACACTATTTCCGGTATCACCTCGAGGCCGTGGGAACATATGCGAGGAAACACCCATCGCTTCTAAGTTAGGAGTTATTGGAGTGCTCCATTGCGCCAAGCTTGCATTTCCTCCACTCGATTGCTTCCTAGTATCATTTATAGTTACTTTTTTCGCAGTCTCAGTCAATGCTGAAGACGTTACTTGAGTGGATGATAATTTGTTCAATTGCTGCTCGGCAACAAGAGGCAACCCTTTTCTAATGATGATTTCCAAAGGAACCGCCATTTCAATGGCCGCCTTATTCGACAAAGAGTGAAGATCAGACTTCATCGTGCAAATTGCGTATGACATATACGTATGAGCCCTTAACGTGGTCAACATTTGCAAAATATCTTTCGATTGTACTTCAAAAATATCTCGATCATACCATATTTTAGGTGGATTTAATAGAGATGTGATAGTCACAGCAGCCGAAAGGCAAACATTCAAATGACTAGGGGTGTCTAGCGCCGAATTACTACGAAAAACTAGTAATAGCTCCTCTAGGGCTCGCCTCCTACCATCACCTTGCTTGTTTACTAAAGCTGAAAATAGATAAATAGCAGAATCCTTGATTGTTGAGCCTGCTATGTGCTTGATTTTCTTGACACGATGATCGTTATCACTCTTTACTTTTGACTCAGGCACTACCTCTGATAGCATCAAAGAATGGACTAAAAATGTAAGAAAGGAATCTGATGACATTTGAGTTCCACTCAAAGCGTGCTTGATAGGTAATGCACATGGAATTATGGAGTTTACGATGTCATGATCATTCTCTCCTCGTTTAATTCTAATTCTATATTTGTGCACGATAGTTGCGATACCGTGCAATGAGGAAACTAAATCAGCAAGAATACACAATAGTCCTGATAAGCTAATGTTACAATCAGGATATGCCTTGAGCATGTCCACACAATCCGCCCTAATTTCACCGGCCAAATCTAAGCATTGTATTCGTGTCCATTGCCCAATTATTGTTTGCAATAACTCATCGATAATCTGCTGCGAGAAAGACGGCTGTTGCGCATACATGGGAGATGGCAACAACATATCCGAAATCTTAGATTTGTCCGCAGATTTGATTGTGGATCTAGGAAATGAATGTGATCTCATTAAGGCAATAGGCTCAAGCAAACCAGGTACTACATTCGAATTATCTAAATCCACAGAACTTGATTGATTACTTTGACGAGATCTCTTAAGTGCCTGAGACGTGGATCCTGATTTACGACTACCCACAATATCAGTGCGAGCTGGTGTAGCAAGTGCATTAATTGAAGCTGCAAAAGAACTAGAAGGTCCTTTTGATGAGCTATTTACATGATCAGGGAGCTGTTGCACATCATCCGAGTTCTTACTGTTCATAGTTTGCTTCATCTTTACTATCACCTCTTTACGATCGTTCCTCGTAACAGTCATGGTATTAGTAAACGCCAATAAAAACAATTGTTGGTCTCTATACATCAGAGGTGTCAGCAGCTCTACCATACTCTTTAATGTCGTAGCACTCTTAGAATGGGAGCCAACCTTCCTTCTAGGAGCATTAGAGTTTAAGTCATCTTTAGTCAATCGTAGGTATACATGCTTGATGACGGTTTCCATTGTTTGCAGCAGCTGCTTCTCATCCTCTAATAATCTCTGTATGAGTGTGAACATTGTCGCTTGAATTCCACTATAAGAAACAACTTTATTAACAATCATTTCTCCTATTTTCTTAGATAATAATAAGTTACGAACGCCACAATCTTTAGCTAGTTGAGACATCAATTGTAATGACGATTGAGACAACTGCTCGCAAATCGCTACTTCTGGTGATAACAAATCAAATTTTGACGAAACCACATCAAAAACCTTCAAAATAACTTTAGCACAGCTAATTCGTTGACTGGAGGTTAAACCTTCGTCATACAACGTCTTATTCGATGCTGAGGCATTGTTGACTTCACCTTCTGCTTGCACCTCAGCTAATTTTCGCTTTCTACTTCCTTTATCAGCACTTGAGGACCCTGAAACTACCTGCGGAGACGGCGCAGTTACAGGTTTCACTAAGAATCTGTTCGTAATTAATTCCGAGAATTCTTTTGACAATATTCGCTCTCCAGAATGATTCGACGAGGAATATTCCGGCATATAAAATGAAACAACGGCCTCTTCACTGCCATAATGCTCTTGAAATTCAGATAAAGAATGGCGTAAAGAGTCTTTATCAATGCCGAATGGTTGGTTGACAATATCAAGAACAAGCAACGCAGGTATAACCCAATTGATTTCTGCTAACTTCATATTCATTGCAATGTTGCTATCATCTCCGAAATAATTCCACAATAAATTTATTAATTTTGGATACAATAAATTGAAACGAGTATCCATCGTAAACAGCAAGTACATAAAATCAGAATTACAACTATCAGAGCGCCCTCTTTGTGGAATCTGCTTAAGCGAGCTATTATTAGAAAGCAACAATGCTATTGCGTGAAGCAACGCGTAAAGTGGGCGGTTATGGGTACTATCTACTGAAGGAGAACCTAATAAAGCCTCAAGTTCGTTCAATGCTGCCTGGTATAGCCACGATAAAATCAAAATTTTGATAGAGTTCTCGCTTATGTTAGCATCCAATTTCTGCAAGTGCGATATCACATGATTAAGGATGATAACGGTCGTCAAATCTTTAGATGCTTTACCAGAAGTTACAAGATCGGTGTCCCAATGGATGTAGGAGATATTCTGCGTACTGTCTTCCGAACAGCCCTGAATTAACGGGATATAAATAAAGTTAAGAGTCTTAGAAAACAAAGCAAGTGTACTGCGTACAGCTGATCGTTCTTCGGCTAGTTGTGCATGTAGTTTTTTATTACTCACTGGAAGAATAATGTCATTTTTAAGAGGAATAACATTAGGTTCCCATGCTGAGCTACTCGCCGCATTACTACTACTACTATTTCTGCGGGGTGCCATCAAATCAATACTTTCAGTGACATTGGTATCAACATCTACATCAGAAGCTGTGACATTTTGTGCAGGATTTGGGTTAGAGCTGCTTCCACCTGCAGAAGGTCCAGTGTAGTAAGGAAATTCACATAAATGCGATGATAGCGTCTCAATATCATTAGAACGATATAATTGAGCGGCTTGGATGATACCATTTCTATCGAAACCCATGTCCACAAGCAATGACACCACTTCCTCACTTGGTTGAAAATCTTGTCGTAATGGCTGCGGTAAAGTCGTTCTATTTCGCGTGTACTGAATGCTAGTCAGCGGCAAATTCATTCTATTCAAGTCACCAGCCGACCGAGTTGGAGCCGGTAGATGAGTTGGGCATACTTGCAAATACATCAATGAATTACTGGTCTGGTATATGACATCCAAAATACTTCTTATGATCGTTTGAGGCAGCTTGCGTATACCAGAATGGAGCCATAACCGTGATAAAATATAACACAATTTGACACAAAGACAACGTTTGGTCGAAAATGGATTATAATCGTGAGTTTCATCGGCATGATACATAATTGCTCTGTCGTTCTTTTCATTATTGGTCGAAAAATAATACAAGAACAAATATCTCCAAAGCTCGACTATACTGTCCATAGTAGAAATGGCAACCATCTTTCGTTCTGAACGAAGTCTTTTTTCCACGTTAATGTCGGATACAAATGAGGATTCGTCAACATTACCAACGTCATCTAGCGCACAAAGAAATAGCGACACAGTGGACATGATAATTTTCTCAAATAAGGACACACCATCAGCGCCGGGATTACACACGTAATGCATCATAAGCACATTGGAATCTATTTTAGACCTTCTTTCATCAAAAAATAACGAGAAACAGAATTCAACAAGCTGAATCGTTGTAAATGCTTTCTGATTATTGAAATCAGCCATACTAGGTATATCAAGTTCCACAGGGACAATAGGATCACCTTGAACAGGTTTACACCACTGCAGAAGCTTAGGATAATCTAAGCTAGGCACCAAATCTGTCAATAACTTATTAACGGTATCAATATAAAGCATCGAAGGCTTTGGTACATACGCTTTAGAGCTGCCGATTGAATCCAACTGAGGGATAAACAGTTTACTAATGCTGCACATCAACCTCTTCGTCGCAATATGCACGTGGTATAAAGCATTAAACGCACCAAGTTGAAGCGATACATTACATATTCGTTCACGTGCTAGTTTCGCCGATAATGATATTTCTTTATTGTCGTCACCAAGTACATATTCATTTAAAATATTTTTTTTGATTCCAACAATTTCTACTTGTTGGTCTATTGCAGATTGACTGCGCATAATAGAGATCCATCCACTTTTTGTGCGATATTTTACAATTGTTGAGCCTGCATAAACACGCTCGTAAGCATCAACGATTAAACCATGTTCAAATTTCCCAACTTTTGAACTACCATCTTCTATCGTTTCCCTGATCACCACGCCGTCTTGATTAATTATCAATAACTTGTATATCAAATTAACTTTCTTATTATTGTCTAACGACATGGGAGAATTTTTACTGGCTGATATTTCATTCGCAACGGCTATATATAATCCGGTTATACGTTTTAGAGCATTAGAGTACTTCTCGCAATTAAAATCATCAACAATTGATTTCAGTTGCGCGTGGTTGAGTTGGCGGTTGTTCAATGGCTGTAATGTAGTGCTTAAGGCATCCAAAAGATATCCAACATTCACAAAATCACGTAAAAGAGAAGACAATGCCTCTAAGTGAGGGGTAAGAGACACATTTTCTTCGAGTACGTCGTATACTTGATCGCGTGAAACCGAAGACAATAATCCGTTGAACGAAACGTTCTCTTCCTTCAATTTTGATGCATCATTTTTCTTACTGCCTCTCTTTTTACCAGCAATGACCGATTTCGTCTCCATACCGGAAGTTTCGCTTGGTATATTATGCAATGCTTTATACTTCGTATAAGACAACTCAAGACTGTCAAATACTAAAAATATTCTATCAAGAACTAAATTATTGAACGATTTTGACGACGATTCACATATTTTACTCAACGTCTGAGCAATAGCACTAGTAAGAGGGTAATGACCAATTGAGTACGTCGATGGATTTACTGCACTGCACAACGATATCAAAATATACTTATTTGGATAAGATAACGAGTCGTACAACATATCCAACAATAGTTGGATGCCATTTTCCGCAACAAAAAAGTCCACAGATTGCTTTCGAGTAAAAATTGGTTCGAGACAAACCAGTAATGATTGCCAATATGCAAATACGCGCAAATGAGTGTTAGGCCCAGAATGCGTAGAGTTATTCGCAATATACTCACCAATTAACAACGAAATCCCTTTCATTTCAGAGATGATACCTGCAACTATATATGGCATCATGACCTCGTTATGTCTGATGAGCTCCTCTAAACTACTGCCCAAAGATGATGGGAAATCACTATAATTACCAGAAATATTATTAAGAGCTATCGCAGTGTAAAGCTCGTCACTATGGAATATGTTGAACATATAGGAAAAAGGATTTAGCTGTGTAACTAATTTGACTGCATCTTGGGTCAACGAAATCGATGATATTAACGAGCAAATATTCATTAATAGTTCAGGATGAGCTAACAAAGAGAGCTTCCGATGAATATGATACTTGGGTAGTATCGATATTGATAGATAAACAATACCGTTACTAAATAAATGAGTTAAAATTGACGGAGGAGTTGGGTCATCATTAATCATAGCTGTTAGCAAATGAAAGCATGCACACATCACAATAGGTGTCATATGCGTGGAATTGCGGAGCAGTATGTGTAAACATTCAGTCAAATTAGCACCTTTTATTAGTTGGGGTAGATTGTTGTCACCACCATCTTGTCTGGAATCATGGATATACGATGACATCACAGAAAGCAACTGATTAATATATACCTTGACTGCCATAGGTATAATTACAGGTGGCTCGCCGCCATCCATTTGCAAATCCATATTGATATCTTCAGATTCACCAGTAGTTTTAGGCTTCTTACTAGATCGCGATTGTCGCACTTTTCGCTCGTTTTTATCGGTTTCGGTACTATCAGATTTTGCGACTCCTTCCTCTAATATCAATCCTTTGAAAATAATGTCGCCTTGTAAGTTCAACTGAGTTAAGATAGAATGCAAGCTTTCAATCAAAATTTCAGGACCATTTTGTTCTTTAAAGATAGTCAATGCTTGGTTATGATGTGCTATTGCACTGTCTAACAATTGAATAACACCAGTCATAAGTTGAATTATCTGAATTGACTTGGTGCTATCAACCTTACATTTTAAAATAGGCAAGAGTGAACTTATCATTCCATTATCAACCAAAATGGGCAATGCGCTTGTAAAAGAAATTAATGCAGATGTTAAACTATAAATACTTTCAATCCATCGTACTCGCTCATCGTTTCCCAATCCTTGAGAATTTATACTATCGTCTAATTGTATGGTAGAAGCAGGCGAGACTTGCAGAAGGGATACAAGAAAAGACGACGAGGACCGCAATAAACAGGGAACTAGACCCATAAAATGTTCACGGTTTATACCCAAATCATTTAATACCCATGAAAAGCGACCTAACACAGAGATACTAGCAGAATTTCTCGCACTTATTATTGCATTTAAACAATTGCATGCAGTGACTCGTAATTTCAAGGGTATTTCATTATTATCAGACCTATCCTTGTCGTAGTCTACACTACCAGGTCCAGATCTAACAAAATATATGAAATCATGCAATAAGTCTACCTTATCCTGAAAGAAGTGAGCCAATGCGGAGGGATCTGAATGGGAGGTCAGAAGGACTAAAATAGCTTGGTACTGCACTATTAAAGCCAAAATTCTTCCATCTCTTCCTCTTGATAACAATCTCTGTATCCGAATCTTCCACATTAATGTAAATTTAAAATCATAACTAATTCCTGCGTCATCAATAATATCCTTAATACCTCGATTATCAGATATTATATCATTTATAATAAACGACGAGATAGGACTTTCACTACTATAATCATTATCAGAATCTGCCGCATTCGCATCTGGTGGCTTATACTTGGGCTTACCATTTATATCTAAAACTATATTTTTAAATAAATCCACTGATTTAAATGATGTCGATAACAAATTTTTTGCTGAAATATGAGATGACCAATGATTAGATTCAACAATATCGAATAATGGAGGGCAAATATTAATTGCTTGGGATGACTGACTTCGCGATCGACTTATATCAATTGTTTTATTGGATGGTGTTGGTAAATCTAATGAATTAAGTGTATCCATTGCTAGCAATGCCAATTCATCATCATATGATCGAAGAAATATGAGTAACAGTTCTGTTGAATGATACACGTCTTTATTAATCGCTTCAAATAGTAAATATGAACTAAACCGCAGAACGATTTTTGCATTTTCAATATCTTTAGTTAAAATCACAGGTGACGACGCCAATGGTGATAATTCAGGACTTTCCGATAAATATAAAAAGTTTTTACCCCTATTGACCACACCGCTCAAAATACTATCAAGTCTATTCAGCAAAGCAATACATTTATTTAAATCAACTGGTTCATCATCAAATGCATGTTCATTATATTTTACTAATCTACTAACTAACACCTCATCATCATCAATATCCTTCAAACCAGCTAATACCTCCGGCCAAGCACACTCGGCACCGAAGTAGTCGCGGGTAATCTTCATTCCGCCTTGAAACGCACCTCACACGGCTACTTGTGGGCTCTATTCCACCAAGTGACTTA
>JACCDO010648664.1_pt1 | contig 29500 bp, 21 predicted proteins | sample 7446101 | NCBI WGS metagenome assembly JACCDO01 (sample SAMN15323440, study PRJNA562643) | freshwater metagenome | isolation source: river surface water | place: USA:Blue River Watershed | collected 2017-08-16
AAAATTTCTCATCCAAACTTTTGAATCTTGTTACAAAGATCCCTTTTACGATTACTACGGTATCAAATGGAGAGTGAGTCGAATAGATTGCAGCAACGTCTGCAAAGTGCAGTGACAAGTACAATAGAGGAAATTGATAGAGAAAAGTTTCGAAAATTACGCAGAGAATGCACCGCTAGATCGCTGGGCTGCTTCGACAATGCATCTCTTACCATGGAGCAGCTCGATAATTGCCTACATCAATACAATAAACCTCAAGAAATCGCCCAAAAAATTATGCAAAATGAACTTGCCAAATTTCAAGATCGTTTGCAAAGATGCAGCACAGCGTGTCAAGATACGGTGCAAGATAAATATCCAAGATTACAATCGAATTCGGGAAAAGATTACGAAGGTATAATGTCACTGATTCAATTACTTACTTACTTACTTGCTTACTTATTAATGTTTTAATCATATAAGATGCCATGAAACTGGCGTTGAAATGCAATACTACCTGCGTTGAAACTCAAATTAATTTATTAAAAAGTATGAAAGGAAATATATTGAAAGATTTAGATGAAGTCATGAAGAATATGCCAAAATAGAGAGTTAGAATAGATGCGCATTCCTGTCCGATGGGATGGAACGTGAGTTACAATAGAATAGCGTTTACAAATATAACGTAATTAAATTACAGTGTAATTTCTTCTTCGTCGCAGTCCTTCTCATCCTCTTCAAAGCTATCAATCTTGACCATCTCTGCTTCTTTAGTCAATGGGCTGTTAACTTCATCAGCTGACTCTTCGGCAACGCGTTCAAATACTTTTTCTGGGTCACGAAAAATATAAGTTGTGACGATAACATCCTGCAGACAGGCTGCGATAGACATACCCATGAGTAGACCCGGCACTCCAAAGTCAGTTTTAAAACAAAATATTGCCGCTACCGGCAGCCCGACTATGTAAAACGAACAAATATTGGTAACAGCTCCCACCGCTTGTTTACCTGCACCACGTAAGATACCACTTATTACACCAAATACACCATCAACTAACACAAAAAACGCCATAAAAGACATGCTTAGCTGACAAATACTAAGCACGCTACTCTCATTAGTAAACAAACCAGCGAAATAGGTTCCACCAAAATACAATACAACTCCCATGAAAAGTTCAAGACATACAATAATTTTTAAAGATAATTTGCTAATATCAAATGCAAGAGTCTTATTACCAGCACCTACTGCATTTCCTACCATGGAACTTACAGCCACAGATAGGCCTAACGGGATCATATACGCCAGAGAAGCACAAGACATAATAATTGTTTGTGCTGCGACGCTGGAGGTACCTAATCTACTAGCTAGAACGGTAAGTAGTTCATATGCCCACCATTCTGCGCAAAGCATCAACGTTCCTGGTATCCCTAACTTGATATACTGGACGATTTCATTGTACTGCATTATTTCTTTAAATTTAAACATGCTAGGAATTGTTTTCTGCACATTGGGGTGATCCAATGAGGTAACGAACTCAACTGTTGCAGCCAAATGCTGTGCAGTGACGTAGCATATCCCTAGGCTGGCCACACCTAACTTCAAACCAACTATACAAATTGTATTCAATATTACTAAACTTATGACAAATGTGAGACTTCCATACATACACGGTCTCATAACACCTATCGAACTAAGGTACTTCGCGTAGCTTTTTTCTAAACAATCACATGGTATACCAAACATTCGGATTCTCAAATATAAACCTATAAGCTTGCATACAGTGGCATCTATTCCCAACAACAAAAATATATTTTCTGCAAAATGCCATGTAATATAAGTAGGAATGGATAGCAACAGAAGTAAAACCATGCTTCGATGTAACGTCATACCCACTTTTTCATAGCTGCCGTGACCGAAATACTGAGATCCTAATGTCTCCATAGCTGTAGTCATCCCAATCAAGAGAGATAAACAGGTGACATTACTAAACATGTTAGCTAAACTTATGGCAGCTAAATATGTCGATGAAGTCATATCACCACTAGCTGGCAAATGTCCAGCAAATCCTAATGTAGTAAATGAACCACCCAAATTTAAGAAAAATCCAATTACAACGGGATAGGCCATTATGAATATTTTTTTTAGTAACTCATTCGTATTCATTTTAGATAGATCCTCTGCTATTTCATTATCTTCATTTTTATTCGGTTGTTTCTCGCTCGGCACCTTTTCACAGTCATCTTCCTCATCAATATCAATAGTAAATGTCTCAACTTTCAATTTGCGTTGTTCACTTTTTACGATAAAACTATCAACTTCCTCAATATATTCGGTACCTTTACTCTCATCAACCACTTCCTTTAGGACGTCCAGTGAGATGGGCAACGCATCGTCTTCTTCTGAGCCTAACTTCGAGTAATTCATGACAACCGAAACTCTTCGTCATTCATTTGGTTTATACTTCGCCAATTTTTTTTTGCGCGGGTCAAAGCCAGTGGGAGATCAAGTGTTTATGGATAAATTCATATCTATTGCGCCCAAAACCATAGTAAATATTACAGTAAACAATTAAACCCTGAGTTTTAGTACTGGTTAATGACATGAGTGAGAATGAGTGATCAGGTTTAATGATACTAACCGGTCAATCTAGTGTAGACTACGCTACACAATTGCTATATTCTGTTAAGCAATGTCTTTACCTTCCCGCTTTAATCAAAGATCCAAATACGGCCTAACCTGACTCCAGTTTCCAAATCCAAACATGACTCTTGTTGATTTTGTAAGAGAATCAATAGTCTCAATCCTCGCTTGACAAAGGAGACCATGCTAATGTCCATGGATCTCAACGTTATACACGTTGTATAGCAACCTGAAATGTTCATTTTCTTCAGTAATTCCTTGTTCCAAGCAGCATTATTGCTGCATTTGCAATTAAGTAAATTTATTTTGAGGTACGAAGCTCCATGGTCATACTACGGTGCTGCTCATGCTGGCGATGGTGGCTTGGTCAGAGTTAACGACGTCATTTGCCAGTGTATGTCTACATTTGGTCAATCAGTGAGTGATTTAAGCATTAAATCACGTTTTTTAGTTGATTCATACCTCGAGAATGGTCGTGTCCATAATGTGTCTCCAGAATTTTATTTAGAAAATGTCGGATATACATGCGTATTGCTAGATGAAGAGAAACAAAATGTCTGGTTACTTGGGGATCCAATAGGGACCAATCCGATTTGGTATTTATTTAACCAATCGAGTATAGACAAGGACCCAACATTTCTGGTGACCACAGACTACATAATGGCTAGTAAATTGGGTTTTGGTGATTTAAATATACTACAACCTAATTACATGTTATCCGCTAATTTAGTTACAAATCAAGTGCATCGTTATCCGATCAATTTGAATAAAAAACAGTCATATTACATGATACAAAATATTCAGTATGATTCATTAGAGATGTACTCGCATCAGTTACTCGCTTCACTTATGACAAATATAGTTGAAATGCAAGATAAATTTCTCAATATATATATAGAGGTCGATAGTAATACTCCTACCGCGGCATTTATTGATTGTGCTTATGATTCCTTGGGTATTTCGCGCAATCATGTTATTCATCAACTACCGAGTGTTCCACCAGAAGGTAGTAATACCTTGTTCAGTAAAATCACTTCAAACAGCAGTTTAAGTGCATCAGATAGAAAGATTTTGTTCGAGGGATACAACTCATTTAGTAATCTAAAATATCTAGGGCCTGATGACTACCTAGTTGACAGTCTTATAAGTATAGGCACGGATCATCGCGCCTATCTCCGCGCTTTTGCACACCATTTCTTTGCCGAAATGACGGGTATTAACGCAACTATAGGCAATCCTTACCAAAACTCACAATTTCTTACAAGATTTTGGAACTTCTATGACAGTGAATTGGAAGGATTGTTGGTGCTATTGCTGGACGATCTCCGCGCCCAAGGAACGTGTCCTGAAAAAGTCGTCAAAAACGAAGAAATACGTGCTAGTCACAGTGTATTTCAGCAGTCTGCAGGCCCTAACCATATCGGGAAATTATGGAAATTAGGCGCCAGCCGCGCGTCGAACACTCATAAGCTTATTCTCGTCGTCGTTACGTCAGGGTATCAGGATTTATTCGTCAACTTCATCTGCTCCCTACAGGCAAGTAACATCGCTAGCTTGGAGAATATCATTGTGATAACATTTACCGATGACATAGTTGCCGTTGCGAAGCGATACGGTTTGGGTTCCTACGTTCCCACAAGTACCATCGACGCCACCATCACCACCTTCGGTACATTGTCCTACCAATCATTGATGCTTACTCGCACTAAACTAGTCCTAGATCTTATGTATCTGGGATTTAGTTGCATTGTAATAGATATTGACACCGTGTGGTTGCAGGACCCGATGCCATTGCTGGACAGTATGCATCGCCAGTATGAATATGATGTTGCGTTTACTGACGATGGAGGTGAGGTTTGTGGATGTTTCCTTGACCTTAGTAACAGCGATTACGCGGTGCTGTTTTGGAAAACTTTGTCGAAGCAACATGAAGATTTATTAATTTCAATGGAAAATAATCCAAAATTTGATTTTACCGAGAGTGAGCAAAAGATCTTGACACGACTTATCTACGGCAAGGGATACGACTCCGTCGCCGTCACCAGGGACGCGACTATGCCACAGAGCAGAAGTAACTTTTTCGTCACCTTGCAGCTACAGCAGGATTTATTTCCTTCGGGATTGGCTTATTTTAATCTGTTTAGTACTATTGGTTTACGTGGCTCGGCGGTGAATAGTACTTCTCCTTACATCGTTCATAACAACTTTGTAGTCGGTAAAGATGTCAAAATATCTCGATTTAAGAAATACAAGTTGTGGTATTCTGACAACCAATATCAATGCAGCGCCGGGACGGATCCATGGAACATGCTGTCATCGCTAACTCCCTTGTATGATGTGCAAATACCGTCAATAGCTCTATTGCAGCCAGTACATAACAGCAAGGATAAGAAAATCAGTTCAGTAATGGTTGTGACGCACGTTAATGGATTACCCGAGGAAGTTGCATGCATAAAGACTTGGTTTGATCAAGATCCTCCTTCTTTTCTCCTTTCCTCTTACCTTGGTATATACAGTTTCATCCACCGCACCGCACCCGATCAGGCGAATGTAGATAGTAAGTCGGTCACCGCAACTCTTTGTAACACTTCTATTTGGCGTGCCAATGCGAATGAATTGATCGGTATATCAAGCGACTTTACATTCAACAACAGCATATTTAGCGTTGACTATGGTGGCCATAGTAGCTACTTGTACGCGGCACAAGAAAGGTTGCTAAAATTTAGGAGAAACAATATTTATTCTAACGGACCGTTACCTCAATTTGAAGTTGATTCGGCGGGGAGTGTGTCGAATGCAGCAAATAAGATGCAGATGGAGTACAGCATAGTGATCTTGGCGCACAAAAGGCCGTCAAGTCTAGCGAGACTATTGGAGTCCTTATTAGCTGCTGACTACAGTAGCCAGCGCGGAGCTGCGGGCAACTGGAACGTTTCAATGACAATATTTATTGATCCCAACAGGTCCGTGGCGGACGGACCACTGATAGACCAAGTATTTGCTGTCGCAACCAACTTTACGTGGCCTTATGGCAAGAAGCAGGTGATAAGAAGGGACAAAAACATTGGGTTAGCTAACTCTTGGTTCCACGCTTGGTACCCGCAACGAGAAAATGAAGCAGCTTTTATCTTCGAAGATGACCTTGTAGTGTCGCCTTACTTCTTTCAATTCGGCACTGATGCCGTAACCAAGTATTACGCTGACGATCCTCTTCAACGCCAGCGTCAGCGGCAACTGTTGGAGGCATTCAAGGCTAGTCTATCACAAAACAATTTTAATACCAGTCTCACTGACACTGATTTATTCAAAGAGTTCATGAATACCACTGCGGGTTTGCCATTGATATATGGCATATGTTTGCAGCGTCAACACCTGGACCCTTTCCACTCACCATTAGAGAAGGTGAATATTATCAACGGAAATAAACCATTCTTGTATAGTTTGGTTGGATCTTGGGGACCTCTAATGTTACCAATAATGTGGCAAGCATTCCGCGAATGGTGGATCTACACCTCACCTCGGGCGCATCAATTTTACACGCATATTACCCCTGGACGATCGATCATACGAGATTTTCACAATAAAAACAAAGGTATTTGGACCCCTTGGATGGTGCGTTTCGCCTACGAGACAGGGTCCAAATGCTTGTACTCTAATTTACCGCAAAACTTGTCATTAATTGTGAACTATCGTGAAGGTAATGGAGAAAATTATGTCCACACCATGGGCCCAGACTCCGCACTATTGGACCATAATTCTACGATGTTATACGATCTGAAGAGTCTTTTGAAACTGCCGCCAATAGAGACGTTATCGCTCTGGCAATTTGATTTAAATATGCGTCGACTAGGTTCATTCGGTTACAGGAAGCCGTTCATTTTGTCAGTAGATACCGCAACAGACCATGCACCTGAGAGTCTAGCAGTAGTCAGCAATGTGAGACAAAGCATCGAGTGGGCAGTGAGTGTGCGACACTCGGTCGGAACTGATGTTACCACCGAGCACGCGTTACTCATTATAGATGCTATCGAGGAACAGCTCCTCTTACTATCGTCCAGCACGTCGAACATTACAATAATGCATATAGGGTTCGACGCGTTTGTGCCACTGATTGATGATTTAATCAGCGCTTATAATATTATAGAACCCACATTCAGCCAAATTATTTCAAGTGCTGATATTTCTGCTTGTAAGTGGCTGCCTATCGGGTTACTTCACACAAACTGCATCAACTTCATCGGCACTGAGTCGATGGATGTCCTCATGTTTGATTTAGACAGTGTTACTATGTATGATATTTTCACGGAACTGTCACCAACGGTACAAGTTATTCTTGTACTCAGCAGTAACTGTATTAGCGCGCCTAATGACGTTGCGCTACCATTCAGTAACAGCACCTTCACTCTCGTCGGAGACATATGCTCCGAACAGTATGCAGATGCTGGCCTAAGTATATACCACCGAGTTACACCCGATAGAATTGATAGTTGGAGGTCAACTAGACTTTCGGTGAGTCGCAGGGTCAAGGAGTATACTCTGAGTGGTGTTAGCGATACTTTTATGCACAGAATTTTTATGTAATTATATACATTTGATACAGCAAATCTACAGCAAAACATTTTCATGGACAAATATGCGAGAAAGGGTCAACATCATGGCATTCGGCTCAACTTCATCACCCAGTAATAATAAATGCGAGTATATCTGATTGCGTTCAATAATTGTGAATTTGTCGTTGATTAAATGCGACTCAAACGCACCTACACGGATGAGTAGTCGAACAAGAGCGTCCCTTATACTCACTCTACCGCCGAAATCGTGCTTAAAAGTGCTGTCTAAATATAGCGACAAGATACCCGGGAGTGTGGACAACAGCCTTTGTGTTACTTGGTTCCTTTGGTCCGAAGTATAAATATTTGAAACGAGTGTCACCAACGAAATAATTAAATCCGAGGTTAATTCTTGTAGCTCCGAAGTTCCAGTGACGATGGTCGAAAGCAAATCGATAGATTCGGCGTATATAACAGTACTATTTGTACCTAAACGGGCATAAACCTCCAGTAACTCAGGAATAAAAAAGTTAGACAAACCCTTGATTGCGTTTATCAAACAACGAGTTGCACGGTCCGTATCAAATCCTGATACAGCCGATGCATCTTCTGTGCAAAACAGAGCTTTTTTGAAATGATTATAACATTGAGTTATTAGTAAAGAGTAATGAAGTATGTGGGTTACATATTTAATGTTCGCATTCTTCATAACCTCTGGTCGAATAAGTTGTGAAAAAATTGATGTTACTTTTTCCCATCGAACTAGTTCACTAAAACCATATTTTTGCACGCAATCGATTATCGCTGATGGAAAAAGGGTATCCGAAGTCACTCTAATTAAGAGAGACTTATGAGAAATATCACAAGTTTCATCAATTGACTTAGCGAGTATTGAACTCAAAGTATCTAATGCCATCTCAACAATTCCATTTGAATAATAGTATTTATTCAACGTTATATACAATAATGTTGGATTTCTGGCATATATATTGGGAGTTAAAATAAGCAAATGATGATTAATCACACTTACAAGATCTTCAACCGTCCCACAATGACACGACTCGATCCACTTCTCATCCACAATGTACAGCGGTTTCTTGGCGACCAAATATCTAAGAACAATAACCAAATCAGGTGATGAGCAAGCAGTTGGTAGGACTTGAATCCGAATACTTTTGGATACTCGAAACAAAACAGTAAGCGAATTAGCGATATCAAGGAAATCAGTGACCAAAGGAAATATAGGCAGCGATAGGAAGTCTAGTCGATCAGACATCACTGTATATGCACTGATTTACGTATTTTATAAGGCATTGAGGAGCCTTGGGAATTTTCCCATTTTTTTGACCAATTGGTTTTACCTATTTTAAATCAAATTTTTATACTATTTTTCATTTGAAATGGTGTGGAAAATCTCAGGCAACGATATATCTGAATTAGTAATACAATTTAATAACATGATATCCACAAATGCTTCTCACAGTACACTAAACATGTAAACTCATTATACTCAGTTACACGATTGAATAAAATTGATTAATAATCTAAAACCATCTTCTTGAATGAAATTTTGTAAGGGAATGAATAGTCTTTTTGAATGAATGCTATCAATTGGTAACCATTCCCATTCTTTACATTTATTTGGTTCACCATTAATGATTGAAACTGTTTGTTCATTATTAATTTTAACAGCCATAAAAATAGTTATATAATGACGTTGTTCTTCGAGCATAATATCATTAGTCACATGTATCACACTGTGTCTATTGCTATCTTCATCTAATATTATGCCACATTCTTCAGCTATTTCTTTTTTTGCGCACTCAAACCAAGACTCATTATATTCTAGGTGTCCCCCAGGTAGAGCGTAAAGACCAGAACCATGTGACCCTTGTCTCTGTCCAATTAAAACGGCATTAGGATGCAAATCGCTGACCAATATTACACCCACACCGACACGTGGACGATTAACACATGTTTTAATATTTTTCACATCGTTATGATCAATGCTATATTTCTCTGTGATTCTTGCGAGCTCCGCTCTAGGACAATTGTTAGACATCAAACTTACAACGATTATCGGATTTTGTCAAGAAAATAGTTTCTTATTCCACAAGAACTTACTATAGTTGGTAAAAAGTATCTCGCTTTCCGTCCTTTTCCCCGAAAACGGAAATTTTCTTTAAGGAATCCCAAGTTTTTCCAAATCTTCCGAAATTCCGAATTTTGAAAAAGGCCGGGGTGTAGAATCGAGGATTTGAAAAGTAAAAAATTGGGGCGAATTTCACGACCCCTTCTACAGTTTCCAGGAGAGCTGTCCATTAGAAAGTGCATGTGAGTGATGGAAGTTCGTTCTCCTTGGTTGAATTCGTGGCATGATCCATTGTCTGGATTGAAGACTGTAACCAGTTGTGTCTGTATGGCTGATCTTAATGGAGACGGTGATACGAAGCTTTGTATCGGTGATTTTGATAAGAAATTAAAGATTTACAAAGGAACTGCATTACTCATCGAGCACATGTTATTGGATGTACCTATAGCAATGTGTATAACATATCGTGATAATTCAACACCGAGAATTCCTATAATTGCAGTTGCAGCTGGTTTTACAGTATTTTTATATCGTCAATTAAAACCTTATGCAAAATGGTGTTGTCCACCTGTTGAAATATCAGAGGTCGAGCAAGATATTTGGAATGATTTGACTTCTGATTCTATCACTGTATCATCTGGTACCAAGCAATTGATGGAAGCAAGAGATCAAGGCACATCATTATCTGCTAGAGCATCAGAATTTTTATCTTTAGACTCCGATGCTATGAAATTGTCGTATATTAAAGACTCAAGAGATGTCAAATTTACTCAACAAACTCTCATTACTTGTATGGAAGTAATGCAGAAAGAAAATGAGAATCCAGATGGTATTAAATTATTAGTAATTGGTACCGAGAACAAGCAAATACTCATCTTACACCAAGATCCAGTAGATTCGAGTTATTTGTGCAAGGTAACATTGCCATCACAACCAGTTTTACTAGCAATTTCAGGAGTATTTGATAATGAGTGGAAAATAACTGTCTCATGTAGAGACGGTAAAATGTATAACATTAAAAACGGTGATTCTAGAAACTCAGCTATTCTAACTGGTATTATCACTGATTTAGGATCACAGGCAGTCTCAATCGCAAGATTAGACAAATTGTTATGGGTAGTGACGATGGATAAACTACTTTCTTCTTACTCGGCAAAAGGTAAACGTATGAAGACTATGATACTGCAAGATGACGTTACTGAGATATGTACCATGAGCCTAAAAAAGTCAATCAATTATTCCTTGCTCTTAGTTGCATTAGCCACCGGCGAAGTTAGGCTGTATAAAGATTCGTTTATAGTGACTTCATTCTTTGTAGAAAGACCTGTGATAGCTATGCGTTTTGGCTCATATGGGCGCGAAGAAAACGCTTTGATTGTTATCCATGGGAAGGGCAGCATTACGGTAAAAATGTGGAGTCGACACGCCGATATAGATGCTTTATTGACTTCTGCTTCTAAAAGTGGCCCACCACCCGAACAAGATACGCCGTTACCAGTCCCCAAAAAAACCAAATTATATATAGAGCAAACGAAGCGTGAATGTGACCAAGCCAGTGCTATCCATCGAGTGTTTCAACGAGATTTATGCAAATTAAGATTAGAAACAGCAAGAGCATATGTGAAAACATTGACCGAAGGACGTATGGTAAGTCATTCATTCATATTATTGGGAATCATGTGTATCATCTCACTCCTTGTGTTGATGTCACTTGGTTGTGCAATACATTCCCTACATCATCTGATCTTTGATGACGGTTAATTTTGAGTTATATTGACCGACAAATACGGGTCATACATGTGAAATGCATTAATATATCACTTATTCACTATTCTTTTGTATAGGGTGTAACTCCAATAGGATCACAAGATGTACGCATTCAAGTGCAAGTCATGGGAATAGGACCAAAGTTTTTGATTAAAATTTCCCTTCAAAATAGTGGGAATCAACCCATTTTAAACTCCAAGTTACTCTTTATATATGACGATGAGTTGTATGCGATCGGGTACAGCAAACGGAGCATACCTGTGATAAGTGTTCCAATCCTATTACCCGGACCGAAGCATTCGGTAGAAACGGAGGTGATGAACATAGATCCACAAGGAAAGGCAGGACAGGTGGTAATATTAATGCATCAAAGTGGATCTTCATTGCCTAAGTTATCGGTTACAGTAAAAATGCCTTTGAGTGAATTAACTCAAATTTAATTTTTACAAGAATGTATATAAGAATTATGTGTAGTATAGTTAAATGTCGACAATTACATATAAGTCTGCTCTATCTGCTGTCTCATGAATTTGCATATTCGAATACGTAATGGCTTTGATTTCAGTTCCTTGGGGATGCTTTGCTTGGTCAAATAGCTCACCGTAACCTTTTGCAACAATTTTAAAATTTATTCTATCAAATTCAATAATTTCTACAACTTTACAACAAAAATTATCCGTACAAAAACGAAATAATAACTCATCCATGTATTTAAACAAAAGTGTATCCATATCATGACCATCTACTGTGAATTCAATAGTTTGTGAATCGACAATTTCTACCAGTACTAAATCAGTCATATAATTAAACATACAAGGAGCCATGTGCTCAAATGCCTCTTTTAAGTCTTTGCCCCATGCATGACATTGAACATCAGCTGTATGATCCAAATATTCATAAAATTCACCAGCACAACCATCTTTACTCTCTAAAGTGCCTTCTTTCTTCACGAAATTACTACGTCTAGTTACATTTTCTTCTACTATTCTTCTATTCTTGTCTTGCTGCGATTCATCTATATTTTGACTCTGCGTATTATTTTTTATGGAATTATTATCATCTATTACTACACCACTACTACCGCGCGCCTTCTTGCGACGCTGAGGTAGAGGTTCCCAACTAGTCTTACTCATCTTTTACTCTTTCGTGACCTACGATTGACTTTTTTAGCGATAATTCTTATGGCCTCAGGCCTTTACCGGTTTATCGAGTATTTTAAATATAATGAGCAAGAATAGTTTGCTATGGCACCCTTGACAAGTTAATTTAAATTGGACCACTATCAAACAAACACACACAATGACATTGCTTTTTTATGTATACCATTCAATTCCGTTTCGTCTAAATTGGAATTCTAAGAATTTTTTTTTATCAGGCAACATGCATGACATGATCACAGCATATTTGTAATAATAAGGTAAACTAAGAAAGAAAAAGTAATGTCCATATTAAAAGGTTAATGTTATGTCCATTTTACGAGAAGAGTGATCGTAAGATGATGGTAATTTTATTATCACTAGCATTTTTATTCTGCAGTTCATTCGAGTTATATCCCTTAAGAACGGGAATTGGTCGTTTTGTTGGTCAGCAAACACAATATGATAGCGTATTTCTGGCGAGAAAAGAGATCGAAGTTATAGAAACTGATGATAATAGTTTGATTATCTGTGATGTTATTCCAATATTATTGAAAGACCATAAAGAAGTAAGTCTTGTGACACATACTTTAAAAAACGATATCGACGTTTCCATAAATGATGTATTATTAATTATAAATAAAGACCACTCTTTATATGATAATTTACCTTATGCATGGGACAAAAATGACAAAAACAGCTCGAAAAAAAGATTAAATGATTATTTTATGAATAATATTAAGAGAAAAATTGATACCAAACTAGCTGCCAATGCAATGGGTTATTTTCTATATGGTGTCGAAGTTAATCTAGGTTGTTCAGTGACATCACTGTTTTTAGAGATAAAAGATGAATATGATGATGCTGTAGAACTCGGAGGAGCCGCTTTATTCCAACGGAAGAAGCAAATAAGTACATTGCATGATAAAACTATCACAAATATTATTTCAACCGATGAAAACGTAAATGATTATGATAATTGTTTAGTTTTTACAAGCCTAGGCGAGCTTTTTTCGATTGCCATTTCAACGGGGATTCCTATTAGTATTAAAAAGGACCTTTTTTTAGCTGGTTCAGTTGATGCGCAATTAGATAATCAAAAAATTATAGCAACTACTAACAAAGAAAGTATCAAGCGCACAGACTCGTCTCTAGTAGCTGCATGGGATATTTACGACTGTGAAAAGTTTATCTCAATGACAACATTGGAGAAAAGGGCAGGTAAACTTTTTTCATTTACTTGTTTTTTCTTGAATATTTTCACTTATAACTTTTTAAAACAGTGTTACGTGCTAGTGGTGTAGTGCCACCGCGCAGTACATTAGGCGAGATGGCATTAAATATCGCTTTGGTTGATGTAATGGATGATGCAGTGAGGGCAGAGTACCTACAGAAAGTAAATAATAAAGGAAACAAATCGTATAGTGACACATCTCAAAGACAATCTCTCTTAAGGGAGATGGCGGCAGCCTTAGAGAGTGGCAATATTAAACTAGCCGAGGAATTAAGGGAACAATTTAAATCACAAACTATTATATTAGCTGATAACACACAAAGAAGAGGTGCTTATGACAAATACTTAGACCAAGATGAGTGGTATTTTCAACAACGTCAAAAAGCAATGAAACCAAAATCAAAGTAAAATATGAACAAATGTACATTTATTACAAAATATCATTACTATATTCCCCTCGAATAATTTTCGAAAATGCTACAGCCATGATTCGTGGAGCGCACAGCAATATGTGATTAGAGTCGTTTATATTTTTACACCAGAAGTCATCTTGACAATCATATTCTCTGCTTATCACCCCTAAAATCATTTCTTTGGTAATCGTTGCTTTATTTAAAGAACCATTCGTAATTTCACTACTTACATTGGTATGAAGTGTAACATTTCGAGCGATAGATCCTCCACCAATAATTGTGAAGACAAGAAATCTTCTAGGATCAACCCATCCGATAATACTAGGGATAGGATACAAATCCCAGTCATCACTTGCATTATATTTATAATAAATAATGCATGCCATACCAGGTATAATCAATGATATTCCAGCAGCAAACGATATTATACATTCCTTTAAACAATGCAACATTAAGTTATGCAGTGATGATTTTAAAGTATATCGAATGAGTATTAACAAAATAGCTACACCAAAAAAAAACATACTTCTTATTCCAGCTTCAAGCACACCTAGAGGACCCTCGAATAAAAATGCGTTGATATATACACACATTTGATAAGATGTTGCAACTAGAGTAGTTTTCCGCATAATTTCTGCATTTGCACTAGCTCTTGCTCTTTCATTTGGACTTGAAAGCAACTTTTCATTCTCGTGTACTGTGATACTAGACTTATCCAAAGTAGAAATATCAACCATTTCAATATCAACTGAGTTATTATCATTAGTATCATTATTAATATTATGTTTCCCTATACTAGTATTTTCAAACTTATTAAGCACATTACTTTGGACATTTTGGTCAAGCGTTGTTTGTCGCTCCAAACTTTCCTTATGAGCCTTTATTTTGTCAAAATATTCTGGATTCGCTTCTAATTCTATTTCCCAATGTGATTCTTTGGATTCATTATTGTACCAATAATACGAATTATATTGAGAGTCAAAAACCCTCATCCATTGTGAATCCATTTAAGCATCAACTAATTAATTCCATCCTAGTTACCTCTCACTTTGTCTTTTATTTCCTTCGATTTGATTGAGGAATGATGAGGTTCTCAAAAAAAAGGAAAAATATCTTATCATTGCACCTGGCAAAACATGGAGTTCGTATCAGAAGAAAGTAGAGATTATGCAAATAATTTCCTTGCATTCTTAAATGAGGCATGTACTGCATTTCATGCAGTCGAAGCAGCTAAAAAGAGACTGTTACTTAATGGATTTATTGAGCTTTCTGAGAAAAGTAAATGGAATTTGGAGAAAAATGGAAAGTATTTCTTCACTCGTGGTGGTACTACTATTATGGCATTTGCTGTTGGTGGAGATTATAATCCTGGCAATGGATATACTGTTATAGGAGCCCATACGGATTCCCCTTGTCTACGTATTAAACCAGTAACAACAATTACACGATCGGATTGCTTAATGTTGAACACACAACCATATGGTGGTGGATTATGGCATACTTGGTTTGATCGAGATCTCGGCATCGCTGGAAAAGTTGTAGTTACAAATTCTGCTGGTGGATTGGATCAACAATTGGTTCGTATAAATAAACCAATAGCTAGAATTCCTAATTTAGCTATCCATTTATCTGACGATAGAGAAAAGTTTGCTCCAAATTTACATGAACATTGTATGGCTCTTTTAACAATGGCTCCAAATTTAGTTACGCGTAAAGCTCCAGGTAGTAACAATACCATGACTAGATTAAATCCAGTATTATTAGATATAGTATCAATGGAATTAAACATACCAGTTGATTCAATAGTAGACTTAGAATTACAATTAATTGATACTCAACAATCATGCTTTGGTGGCGTAACAGACGAATTAATTGTATCAGGAAGACTTGACAATTTATGTTCGTCATATCAAGCATTAAGTGCTTTAATCGATGAATGTAAGCATAGTCTCTCTACTGCTAGTAATATCTACATGATTATGTTATTTGACCATGAAGAAGTTGGTAGTTCTTCATGCACTGGCGCTGGATCTAGTTTATTCATGAATACATTAACACTCATCAATCAAGCATTAACTGATGGATTAAGTAGTACTTTAATGAACTCGTTAAGAAAAAGCTTTGTTGTCTCTATAGATATGGCACATGGGTTACATCCGAACTACTCCTCTAAACACGACGCTTCAATGGCTCCACGATTCAATGGTGGTTTAGTTATCAAGCATAATGCTAATCAAAGATATGCCACAACTTCATCTAGTGCTAGTATGTTCCGAGAATTTGCGAAATTAGCAGATATTCCGTGCCAAGAGTTTGCCGTTAAAAGTGGATCAGGTTGTGGATCAACAATTGGTCCTATCATATCTACTTTATCTGGTATTATGACTGTTGATTGTGGCACACCACAATATAGTATGCATTCAATAAGAGAGTGTATGGCTACATCAGATGCTTATACCGGATACCGTCATTTGCGCAGTACTTTGCAACATCATTTTGCATTAGCCGCAAAAAGCAATTTAGATTAGTTTATAAAATGTATGATTAAAAACGGTTTAAGGAGATATTTTAAATTAATTACTAGTTATTGATAAAAAGTGTCGAAATCTTTAGGAGAAGTCCACGATCAAACTCCATCGATTGGCACAATTAGATAAAACTAGAAAGATTCCCGGATTGGGATAATAAAGTAGCAACAACTCTTTGCATTCCTTCAGGTGATGGTCTTCCATTAGGATCAGTAGATAATTTTACTGGTGTTACAAGCACTTGTCGTAATACTGCAAGATTTTGAGTAGCATTCAAGAAACCCATATCTGCAAGCATTGCTATCTCAATTCCCCATAAATCTTGGGTATCAACAACAACTGATTCTTGAGACAAAACAATTGGTTGTGACATAGAGACATTTGCAACATCTAAATCAGCATCATCAACAGCAACATGACGACCTAATACCTCGGCTTTGAGGATAGGATTTGATGATCCAGTCGGAACCTCACTATCCGAGTCAGAGTCAGAATCAGAATCAGAATCAACATCTTTTGATACAGAATTAATTGGTTCAGCATTAACTACCGGAATTGATAATCCTCCAACAAAATGCCATGAGGATGCTTCGTCATTGACACGGATATCACACCATAAACGCTTACCGAAATAGATACCATCTCCAGTTCTGCATCTAAAATAAGATACGTGACGTCCAATATCATTTGGTGCCTGCAATTGAATAGAAATATCTGCTTCTTCCCCAATATTTAATCCGGGTAAAGGAACAGTAATGTCTTCACGACACATTGAATCACCACCAACATTTACAAGGGCACAACCACTTGGAAAGATAATAGCACCATCGTTACGAATTCTCCATATTTTATTAAACACGGATCCAGGTTGAACAGAAGTACCGTCAGGGAAAGTAACATCTCGTACAAAACGAGATTTTGGTTTTTTCCCAGTTGGAACAGTATCATTTTTCGTGTTGGTATTATTTCCACCAGAAACAGGACTAACTGCATTAACAACGGTGGAAATACCATTTGAAACGATTTTTTCAAGTTCTAAGGCACGCTCACGCCAAGTTTTGCCTCCAAGTTTGTTTCTTTCTTCTTGTCGGGCAAGTCGCTTCAATCGTTTTTGTTCTTCATCGCGTAACTCACCGTGGGGTGGTGCATCAGGAGGAAAATGTCCTCTTGGAGGAGGAGGGTTAGCTCCACCATGATGCTTATGTGGCGGACCACCATGATGCTTAAATGGTGGTGGATGATGTGGGCCGTGTGATCCAGGACCATGTGATCCAGGACCGTGTGGACCAGGACCATGTGGACCAGGTCCGTGTGGACCAGGACCATGAACTCGATCTTGATCTTGTCTTGGTCTTTCAAACCAGCCACCTAAAATACCACCATGCCTAGGTGGAGGAGGTCCACGACCTCCTCTTCCACCTAATCGACCTCCACCGGGACCACGTCCACGATGGTCTCTCTCGTGTCGATCATCACGTAATGCAACGAAAATTCCTGCAGGATTTTGCTCAGGATGATAAATCTTAATCATAGGAAATGGTTGAATTTCAATTTTTTCACATTTCTCACATAAATCAAAATCATTTCGTACAGAACACTTGAATCTCATTCCAACAATCGGCATGATTCCGCACATATCACAGGTGACATTTTGATGAATAGGAACTTCAGAAGATTCAACATTATCATCGAATGATGGTAGATTATTACGACCATTATTGATAACATCAAATTTCAGAGTTTTCCCAGCCATTTGGATTAATGCTTCTTGTAACTCATTCTCTGAGCCTACCATAATTATATCACCTTCATCATCACTGTATGCAAGGGATACATTAACATCAATTAATTGAGGAAATAACTGTTTTGCAACAATTACTAAAGAGTGAACTGACACCTCGGTGTTCACTCTACGCATTTGACCGTCATAACTTAATTTAACTGATACTGACATTTTTAATACTATATAATATTTTGTTGAGTGAATTGAAAAGGAATAATATGAGTAATGTATAAAATTAAATTTACCTGACTTAATAACTTGTTTGTTTGTTTGTTTGTTTGTTTGTTTGCTTGTTTGCTTTTTTCGCTTTTTTAACTTGCACGCGCTAAGTTTAAATTGAGCTTACTGACTTGAAGAATTCTTTTCTTTCTGTCAATTCGAAGCTTTCGGAAAAGAAGAAGGTTAGGGTAAGTAATCTTTGGGGGAGGAGAGGAGAGATAACCAAATCACCAAGTTAACAGGAGAAAAAGTGGGGAAAATCTAAACAAGTTGTTTTGAGGAATAATGAGTGTTCTTTGAATGTTCTGTTCTGTACGAGGGATGATTAAGGGAACCCTACCATCATCTGCCGGAAGAAACCTTCGGAACATCCCCATAAAAAACATTAGCGATCATCGCTTTAGACGTCCAATATGAATAACTTACGTCAAACATTGGTGAACCTAATTGCCAAAGCTAGCAGTGCTGGTGGTAGTGGTGGAATGCAGCCACCAAAAGGTGCTGGTGGATTAGTATTTGGACTTGCATCTTTAGGAATGGTTTCATATGGTATATATAATTCAATAGTAGTAATTCAACCTGGTCATTTAGGTGTAAAATATAATCGTATTGGTGGTTTAGCAGACGTCGCGACATTAAGTGAAGGTCTCAATTTCATTATACCATGGTTACAAAGACCTGTAATATATAATATTAGAACCAGACCACAATTAATTAATTCACAAAGTGGAAGTAAAGATTTACAAATGGTTAATATAGCATTGCGTGTATTATTTAAACCAGATGTTCATCAATTACCACAAATATATCGTAAGCTAGGTATGGATTTTGATGAAAGAGTATTACCATCTGTAGTTAACGAAGTATCAAAAGCAGTTGTAGCACAATATAATGCAGCAGAATTATTAACAAAACGTGATCAAGTGAGTAATCAAATTAGAATGCTATTAGCCAAAAGATTAAGCGAATTTAATATTTTGTTAGATGATGTATCAATTACTCATTTAACTTTTTCTAAAGAATATACTAGTGCGGTAGAGGCGAAACAAGTTGCACAACAGGATGCTGAAAGAAGTAAATATGTTGTCGAAAAGGCTATTCAAGAAAAAAAAACTATCATTATTAAAGCTGAAGGTGAGGCCAAGTCGGCACAATTGATTGGCGCTGCAATTAATAACAATCCTGCATTTGTTCAACTTCGTCGTATTGAAGCTGCAAAGGAAATTGCCAATACAATTAGCTCCAGTACCAACAAAGTCTACATTAATGCAGATACTCTATTGTTAAACAATTTAGGCGATGCAAAGGAATCCTCTACTAAAAAATCATCATATTCATTTTAAAATGGTTAATAATTATTCGATGTAGTTTATATAAATAATAGTCAATACAATAATTTTACATTTTACATAGTTCAACTAATTTATCATGCAATCTATTTTGATTTGAAGCACTAGGAATAATTGTTATCATCCTATTTTCTGTATTATTATCTATACTTATTTTAATATCTAAATAATTGACAGGGTAAAATGTTTTATCAATTCTTTGAGACCACTCAATTATACATAAACATTTATTATAAATATTAGGAATATCTAATATAGATAAATCACTATTATTGGGCAATCTATATAAATCCATGTGATGTATATATTTGTCTTCACCATATTGGTAAATATTATCTAACAAATAAGTTGGACTTGTAACCCGTGCAGACATATCGTCTAGTTTATTTGTTATAATTCCTCTAGATAATGTTGTTTTACCAGCACCTAGATCCCCATGAAGTAATAAAACATCACCAATATCAATAATATTTCCTAAATTTTGCCCGAAAATTTCAATATCAGCAGCCGTAGTACACAATTTGACATACTTTTGCCCTACATTATCAGAAGTATCTTGACATGAGGTTTTATTATTAATACAACGATGTTTAACTGCCAAAGTATTCATTAATGGATTAGAATTAGACAAAATTCGATTCAATAATCTACCTCGACGTATTCCATACAAAAGGCCAAATACATTCATTTTAATCGATATTAATAATGTAAAAACAATATAAAGATACAATATTTTCATTTCACAGGTTTAAAACAACCATATTCAACCTATTGGAAAATTTTCCTTTCGTCTCAAAATTTTCTGATTTCTCAAGCGAAGAGAGAGGAACTTCAATCCTTGGAGAAGGGCGGAGAGTTACATTAAATTAATTAACTTAATTACTAATTGCGGCTGTGCGCGTTAAAACTATCGATTATACAAATGATACACTTATTTCTCTCATCCAACTCGTATGAATTGCGAAATAAAGTAGATTTATAAAATGGTGCAACATCGTAAATATTCATACCTCTAGCAATCCTTTCAAAATCATCAGTATATATTCTGATACTATCATTGGGCCTACCAACATGACGATTAAGGATGTACTGATCTTTAAATTTTCCATTTAATGTATGATATAATAGTTGATTATTACCCTCACCATATGTTATATATTTTCTGAAGCTTTGTTGTAATTGTCTTCGGACTGATATTTTTTGTGCTTGTAAAAATGATTCAAGCATAACTTTAATCGCCGAGTTAACATCATCATCATTAACATGATCTCGAAGTGACATTTTAGCACTTGCCTCAGCCATTCTCATGCAACTTTCTATATGTCTAACAGCAATTGGTACACCACCGCTTTGTTTACTTTGTTTTCTCATATCAGCATACAATGATACCAACTTTTCTGTATCGATTTGATGAAATACTGGTCTACAGTTGATCCGTGCATATTGAATATATTTTTTTAATAGCTCTTGATCAATTGGTTCAATACCATCATCATCGTCATTATTATTCGCATTATCATTTGATATTGAGTGAGTAGAGCTATTTTCATATTCAACTTCAGAAAAAAATGGTTCGGGATGATTTCTCATGTGAGAGTTGACTACAAAATTGGCCAAATGTTCGTCTTTTATAGGATCAACAATATCTTGCAACACACATAAAACATCAAAACGGGATAATATAGGATCTGTTAATTCGACATTTTCAGCAAGAGAATATGATTGATCATACCTACCACCAATTGGATTTGCAGCGGCTAATACCGCACAGCGAGCCTGTAATGAGCAAATGATACCAGCTTTACTTACTGATATTGTTTGCTGCTCCATTGCTTCGTGAATTGAGGTACGATCTTGTTCATTCATTTTATCAAATTCATCAATTATACAAACACCCTGGTCTGCTAAAACTAATGCACCACCTTCTAATACCCACTCCTTACTAATATGATCTTTATGAACACCCGCTGTGAGACCAACAGCCGATGCACCTTTACCTGTTGTATATACAGCTCTTGGTGCAGTTTTTTCAGCATATTTTAATATTTGAGATTTTGCCGTACCAGGATCACCCAGTAATAAAATATTAATATCACCACGCACACGATGCGCACCACCAGTACCTCCTTCTTTGGCACATCCACCAAATAATGACATAGCTAATGCAGTTTTCACGTGTTTATGACCGTAAACTGAAGGGGCCATACTTTTTATAATTCTTTCTTTTATTTGCGGTGAATTAGCAAGATCTAAAATTTTTTTACGATCCTCATCAGACAATATACTATTAATATTTTTCTTCTTAATATGATTGGCGGTAATTATAGTATTGTAAGTTGGAAATCCGCTGCGATCAGTACTTACTTCATCTTTACTGTATTCGTAGATACCTGTAACTTCAATTTCTTCGCCAGGTCTTACAGTATCTATTAAGTCACCTAATAAATAAACATCTTTGTAACGAGGAACACGACCGGCAGGAACAGTCCCAGGACTTTCTTGTAATGTAATTTTCTGATAGTTACCATACTCTGTTTTTTCTTGATTGATTTTAAAACCTTTTTTTGCCTCACAATTTACACAAATATCTGGTTTTTCATCTATAAATGCACCCGAATATGGCCCAATAATATTCTTACATGTTGGACAATCATAGTACTGTATTTTTAGCTGTGGTGAAACACTAGATCTTTTGGTCACAACACCAGTAGTTTTAATTAAATTGTTCAAATCTTTTTGTCTTAAATCTCTTAGACTATCAGCAATAGGTAAATCAATAATACGGATATGCACTTCATGCTGCTTTACAATTTTGTCATACTGTGGGAAACGCTCTTTGATACATTCCCATAATACCTCATCAAATATTTCTAACATCATTTTTGGAACATCAGTGAGCCATATTGTTAATAAAGATTGATATTCACCTAATTCAGGATATCGGACCTCTAATGACGTTCTATTGTTAGCGCACATTTGGACGATTTTACCAGGATAAATTGGTTTCTTTTTCTTGGGTGCATTTGGGTCATCTCTTAATTCAATATCACTTGTACTATTTTCATATTTTTTACTTCTTTCATATCTTTCTCTATCCTTGATGCCATCATAATATTTATTTAAGAACTGTTTAAATCTATGTCGTATTTCTTCACGAGTTTCCTCTTTAATTATCCATTCTCTCAATGGACAATCAAATGCTTCCAAGTTCAGTTTTCCACCACCCCTTTCATCTATTAATCTATCTTCCATTTCTTCTTCATCTAATTCATCAAGTTCCGCCCTTTCTTCTCCATCTTCATCATCTTTACCATCTCTCATAACTTCGTCAAAATTTTCATCTTCTCTTTGTCGACGTAAGCGATGCCTTAAATCAATTTCCTCGTCAGCTTCTCTTTGATATCTTCGTCGCTCTTCCCATGTTTCATTTACTTCGATATCATCATCATCTACCAAACCAGCCTTTTCATAAGTGTCTTGTTCAGCAATTGGTAGATAATCTTCGTAAAGATTTTCTAACAAATCTTCACCCTCTTCTTCAGATGAAGGCACACTTATATTATCTCTTTCTAAATCAGGATTACTCATATTTTCATCATCGTCATCATCATCGACCACAATCCGATTTATTCGTTGGCGTTTTGAAGGAGTGTTGTCACTCATCATTCCACAAGAACGATTTGAATTGTTATTTTTTAAAAAATTATTTTTTCAAAATGAGAGACCGGTGAATGATGAGTGACAACACTCCTTCAAAATAAAATGTAATTTATAACATTAGTTATTCGACAAGCAACGGTTTAGTATTATATCCTACTAAATTTCTTAATTATGACTTCAGCAATAGCTAAGCAAATATCTTTGATTTGCCATCGTGGGCCGGTTCTAACACAAGACTTAGACAATATAGCTTTGGAACAGCAAACATGAAATTCCAACTCCATGGTCTTGATTTTTGGTGATACCTACGTTTCTCTGGTTGTCTCGACGCTCGGTAATGACACAGCACATAGATGAGAATATTGGAATCTATCTTCAAATCTCATTTGCTTTTTTATCATTACTATGCGCTCTATTAACTCTATACATTATAAAAATTTTGAATAAATGGAATGGATACTTACTATTAATAGTTAATCTTACTATAGCTCAATCAATTTATGATCTTTCTATTATTCTGGATGTATATAGACCAATACACCTGCTGTCTGTATTTTTGAGAGCATCATCTGGCATTGCAGGATCCTTATTTACTTTACAAATCACATATGTGGTTATTTACGTTGTTATTCATTTAAAATCGATAGATGTACAAAAGTATTATTTTACAGTTTTAACAATTGTACTTGTACCTTCTTTCATAGTTGCATTCTTTGAAACGTATCAAAAAACAGAAAATTTTTTTGGTGACCCATTATATTACTATGCTCGAATAATTGAAATACTTTTTAATATATTACTCTATATGTATTTAGTGTATGCTATACAAAAGAGAGACAATCGTAATAAAATAGAAGGTATAGAATATGAAATGGATCCAGTGAAGATTTTAGCTAAAAGATTGAAATATTATCCAATTGTACAAGTCTTTTGTAGATTGGGGGTTGCTATATATGAAGGTCTTACTAATTCATATGGATATAATAATAAATATGATACAAATGCACCGCAAAGTATTAAAGTTTTATTTTTCATATATTGCATATCACAACCATCTGCTGGAATAGGATATTTTCTCGTATTTCTCAATGTTTCACCTGGAGGCTATGCTTGTTTTAAAATTTTGATTAACAAATATTTCTGTTTTAATATGACAGAATCATTGGAAAAAAAAGAATCATTTTATGTATCTAATAGAACATTAATCGAATCAAACAATACTACCTCCAGAAATTCCAGAACTGACGAATTCAGTTTTATTAGTAGTGATACCAAACTTACTGAACCCTTGATTTATACAGATTATCATATCTCTACCTATTCAAAAATTAATTATAACGATATGGATGATGACGAATTATTAAAAGAAATTAATTTGTTGTACGTAAAAGAATAGTACATGAAAAAAATGTCCATATTTGTTGTTGTATTTTGACGTTCACTGTCTATTTGTATTCATTGTAACTAACAGTACTTTAAACAATTTTTAATGCAGCTTTATGTACTTTTGAGTTGAGTTCCGCCAAATTTGATTTTTGATTTCCATTTGGTTGACGGTGCTTCAGTTCCAGTGGATCAGTCGGACTGCTCTTCAGAGCATCGCGCATTTTCTTGGAGTGCTCGTTGTATCATCACACAATACCTTGTACTGTCACTCTGTCTCATTTCGAATAGAAGATACAGGATTAATGTCGAAACTCAAAGGTGAAGTATTAGAAATTCGCAAGAATTTATCACAGATTACGGCAGCAGATGCGTCATCACAAACTGAAAAGGTGATAGATTTGTTAATATGTTTAGAAAAATTAAACGTAACTGCAGCTGTTATAAAAGAAACAAAAATTGGATCCACTGTTGCAAACATTAAAAAACTATATGAAAAAAAAAATGAATCAATTGTATCTAAAACCAAAGAGTTACTATTATCATGGAAAAAAATAATTGAGGGTGATGGAACTGTTAAAAAAGTAGATACCCAAAATAATGAAAAAAATATGGTAACCGGAATAATTGAAAAGTATAATCCAAGTCGTAAAAAAATTGTATATGAATTTGCTAAATGTTTTGGAGTAGATGCAGAGATAGACGAGAAATTTAGCGAATTAATTGGTTATAGGATTGAAGAACAAGTTAATATTATGTATGAGAGTAATATTTCTGGTTATAATACAAAAGTTAGATCATTACTCATAAATCTTAAGAAAAACGAAAGTATAAGAAAATTAATCGTGCAAGGACGATTACAACCATTAGAATTAGTTCAATTATCACCTGAAGAATTGGCGACAGAGTCTAGGAAAAAGACTAGAGACAAAGAATTATACGAAGAGTCCGATAAACGAAGAAATGATTGGCAAGCCGCGCATATAAGTGAAATTAGAGAGTCCTTAGGAATTGAGTATTCGGATGAGTGGATTTGGGATCAAGCTGATATATCGGATGATGATTTTGATGTTGACGGCGATGATTAAGATTAGTAGTCTTTATTCAATTAAATTCTTCTTTTACATAATGGGATATTATACACTAAAATAAAGTCATTTTGGTGTGGATGTTGGAGCACCTGTAGGTATGGCTGTTGGAGTACTTGAGTACAATTCTACCGCCCAAATGCAATATTGTAAACTTGTTGATAGTCATTAACGAAATGTACAGTAACGCAATTTTTCACATACTCAGGCAATTCGTCATAATCTCTTTTATTTGCTAATGGTAGAATTACAGTATCAGCCCCGGATCGTCTTGCAGCTAATACTTTCTCCTTAATACCACCAACTGGTAAAACTTTACCGGTCAATGAAAGTTCTCCTGTCATAGCTAAACGAGGCTTCACTGCAACATTAGTAGATATAGAGATTAATGACGTTGCCATTGCTACTCCAGCACTTGGTCCATCTTTTTCAACAGCACCTTCTGGGACATGTAAGTGTAGTTGATGTGATTTAAAAAATGAATTATCTGAATTTATAGTTGATACGAATTTGCGACTATAAGTGTAAGCAATATTGACACTTTCCTTCATTACATTTCCTAATTGGCCAGTGATAATATTTACATTACCACCACTTTCAGACATGGCTACTGGAATAGCAGCAGTTTCAATAAAGACTGGAGACCCACCAAGTGGATTCCATGCCAGACCCATTACAATACCTGGTGGTAAAGACTGGTCAGCACTATCATAAATCGTATCTTGAGCATATTTGGGTTTTCCGATCAATCCCTCCAAATCTTTGGAAGATATTGTAACATTTCCTGTCATATCTTTAAAGCTTTTATTGCCATTGATTTTTTCAAATTCTCCAACTGCATTGTATGCTATTTTACGAATTACTTTTTCGATGTGCTTTTCTAACGATCTTACACCCGATTCACGACAATAATTTTTAACCAAATACTCTAGTGCCTCATCCGTTATATCTACTTTATAATTTGGACAACCAATTAGTAACCCACTTTCTTTAATTGCTTTAGGAACCAAATATTTCCCTGCGATAGATACCTTTTCTGGTATATCATACCCCGATAATCTAATAACTTCCATTCTATCTCGTAATGGTCCAGGTATAGTGCTTTCATCATTTGCTGTACATACGAATAAAACGTTACTAAAATCAACTGGGACATCCAAATAATGATCAACAAAAGAAGAATTTTGATTAGGATCTAACAATTCAAGTAACGCGGATGCTGGATCACCACTGTAGCCTCTTCCCAGTTTGTCAATTTCATCTATCAATATCAGTGGGTTTATACATTGCGTAGCTTTTAGGCATAAAATAGGCTTTCCAGGCATTGCTCCGATATATGTTCGACGATGACCTTTTATTTCGGCAATATCTGTCAAACCTCCAACAGAAAATCGATAAAAAGATTTATTCAAAGCGACCGCAATTGATTTGGCAATCGATGTTTTACCGACACCTGGTGGTCCAATTAAACATATGATTTTCCCCGCAACAGTCCCTCGTAGTTTACCGACAGCTATAAATTCAAGTATTCGCTTCTTTATTTCATCAAGACCGTAGTGATCTTTATCTAATTGCTCCTTCGCGTCTGCAAGGTGTAATTTGTCTTCATTTAATTTACCCCAAGGTATAGATGTTAACCAATCTAAATACGAACGAGTGACATTAAACTCTGGACTATTTCTCTCTAGAATAAAAGATGAGACGATAAGAGTAACAACTTGATTCTTAAATAAGTATTAAAGTTACCTAAATTAGACAATTTCTTCAGTTCATCGTCAATGACTTTTAAAACTTCCGCAAATTCTTCACTCGATTTAATATTATTTTCATTTATTTTTTTAATTTTTTCAGAGTATTTTGCAATAAGTTCATCTTTATCGTCCCTTTCCATCCCTAATTCAGCTTTTATACTTTTCAATTGCTCACGTAAGAAATATTCTCTCTGACTTTTACTCATTTTGTCTTCAACTTGTTTATTTATTTCCTTTCTAATTTTTGCCAATTCTTTCTCTTTAGTTAATAATTCTAATGCAATTGCCAATCTCTCCTCAACATTATCCGCTTCCAACACACGTTGTAATGATTCATCATCTGCTGTTGTCATTGCAGCGGCAAAATCTGCCAATGTAAAAGGATTCGATAATTCAATACGAGAAACCCATTGGGATATATGCTCATTTGCTAAAGGATTCAAGTTTACTATCTCTCTAACTCCTACTATAATTTCATTGCAATACGCTTTTACTGTTGGGCTCATCTGATCGGAACGTATTTGTTTATGCTTTGACCAATGTGTTACAGAGGCTATAGTCGGTGGACCAAATGATGTTATATCATCTAAATTAATTCGTCGATTACCAATTAATAGTAACTGGCACCCATTTTCACTTTTAACAATATTTTGGACTAAAGCAAATGTACCAACTTTGTGAACATCATCAATAGACTTAATAATTTCGGGGACTAATTTTTCCGAGTCATTGACGGGAGTTTTTCGTAAAAATGTACCAACATAGTTGTTTCCAGATTGAATTTGATCATACAGTGCTAAATATAAAATTATATATGAGTATAATAGGATTGGTAGAGTGGAAACGTTATTTTTTATACGTACCATTAACAGTATCTTTATCATGAATCAAATGGTGAGTTGCAAATCCAGGAAATATAGGTCGGCGATTAATAGGAAGCATTATTATTGAAGCTGGACGAGGAGAATTTTCTCCGAATTGAGGCACTAAACTTTTCGAGTCGTCACTTAAATTTTCATCAGGCTTTTTATTATCAAACCAAAAATTACGATAAGGTATTAGACGTCGCATCGGTGATACTAATCGCCTGTGTTGATTATGCAATTGCAACATGACTGTTCTTGTTGAAAAACGGTGTCTTTGAGGTCTATATTTGGACTACTTTTAAACCTGAAGCCTTTCTTCCCACTCCTTTTCTTTCTTTCTTGACGTTCTTTTCTAAATTCCGGCTTCCCGGGGTTCTCGAATGCACAATTCAAACCTGCTCAATATGAAATAGTGATAATTTATACACAGAAATACGATCGCTGTGGAACAATAAATATATATTTTTCCCAGGAAGAAAGTATTTTGGCAACAATAAATGCATTTATCTACCTGGTATAATACTAGCATTTATTAAATTCTAAACTTTTATCTAAACAATCAACAAATTGAGTGGATAGATTATGTTTGTTTCCCAAATATAGTGAGCAAATATTTATTAAGGACTAATCGGCCGCATCTACTGATCTTAAAAGGGATTTGGACCTTGAGACACGATACGGTATTATCATCGGCACCAATTGGGCTCTAATTCTTAGAAATTCATAAAGGTCTCTGGACTATAAATACGATAATCAGAAACATGACGATGCTGTATTTCAAGTTGCTGATTTTAATGTCTGTTTACAGAACTTCTCTTACTTTTACGGATGATGATACATATGATACTGATGACGATAAAATAAATAGGTTTGTAATTTATTCCTCTTCATCATCAAGTTCACTCATTTTACTTCAATTTTAATAGTTATACCGAGGGAAATTTTCTCGTAGATTTAACTACAGACTTTACAGAATCTAAAAACGAATATTTTAGCAATTCGTATAAAATCGCTAAAGCCGAGATTAAATCATTTTGTGATCAATGGGCGAGCACTGTGGG
>JACCDO010739285.1_pt1 | contig 29495 bp, 14 predicted proteins | sample 7446101 | NCBI WGS metagenome assembly JACCDO01 (sample SAMN15323440, study PRJNA562643) | freshwater metagenome | isolation source: river surface water | place: USA:Blue River Watershed | collected 2017-08-16
ATCGTCGTACTGGTAAGACCACCGAAACCAATCCTAAATTCGTCAAGAACGGTGATGCATGCATGGTTACCATGGAGCCAACCAAGCCTATGGTTGTTGAATCATTCGCTGACTACCCACCATTAGGACGTTTCGCCGTACGTGATATGAGACAAACAGTTGCCGTCGGTGTCATTAAATCCGTCATCAAGAAGGAGGAATCCAAGAAGGGTGCTGCCAAGAAGAAGTAAAAAATCGAAGTTATACCATATAGACGTTAGCTTTATTATATATTGTTATCAATAAGTTACATTATATCATAATATTTTCATCAACTATAATTTTTACTTCCATGTATTAACTCATATTGTTTAGAACATTTAATGTCTTGTTGCTTTTAATTTCTGCAGGTGAACACATACGTTGCTTGTAATCTTCTACAGCCGCATTTATAGTTCTTTGAATTGTACATATCATAAATGCATTACGTTTTGCCATTTGTTTGTTTAAATCTTCTTTAACTCCTTTTTTAATCCGGTAAGTTTCATCTTGTAAATTTATTGGTGGTTCAACATATATATCACTATTACATGAAAAAATATCATGAGGTGATTGACGCTTAGTCCAACCATATGAACCAGCTCGATATGATTGACAATAATGTAACAAATTTGGTAATGGATTATTATTAAAGTATATACCATTAGAATCAGGTGGGGCACAGACATTAGATAACTTATCAATATGAGCCCATCCTTCACTATCCCCAATATCGACATTTGATACCATATAATTATACATTTGTAAATGTGGTAATTTTTGGTGTGCAGCAGCCATAGAGTAAGCATACATTTCTGCTAATAAAAAGGGATATCCTTCATAAACCCTTGGTACAAAAGTTGTCCAGGATTCAGCAATTTTTTCCATATCACGCTTGTGTACAATATATGGAGGTCCTACGCTGTAATGTTGATTACCATATCGTTCTGTAGGAACTAGACATGGTGAACCTTCACCGCATATCTTCCCACGATTAAATTTTTTATGATTATCATTTGCCCAAGGTGCACCTAGTCCATATGTTTGTGCAACAGGTTTTCCTTCCATTATCTTATCAATTATGTCATTATCTTTTAAACTTTTGCTGAATAAATTATTTGGTTGACCTTTTATTTTAACAGTAATTGGTCGTAAGAATATCATATCAGGATCTATTAGTACAATGATGGCATTATCATTTACCGGAGGATTTGCATTAGCCAACCAATGTTTCAATCCCCATGGTTTATTATAAAAATCATACTTTCTGTTTGTTTTTTCATCTTTTTTAAAATCTGGTGTGAAATGAACTGCATATTGTGGATATAATTTTTCATATAATGATTTTAATTCATTTTGTTTTTTCTCATCACAACCACTTGCTATTCTTGTTATTGTGCCTTTTTGTTTAATAACTTGAGCAGTATAAAACACTACAATTGATTGCCAATCTTGATAAGGAGTGCAATCAGTTGAAAATATGACATGAATAAATTCATCTTCGTCATTAGTTACGACTAAATTATTATTGTTATTTGAAGTAGATTTAATATTGTTTGAACGTAATGATGTTTTATTTGATATTACTTGAGGCTGTGTAGCAAAGGTGTTGCTGCCCGATACAATCGCATTATCATTGTTAGAGCTAAGGATTAGACCAGACTCATAGCAATATAACAGAAATATTACCCATATTGTAACAACTATCCAAGAAACGCAGGATACAGTGCAAAATCGATTTGAACGACTTGCCTTGGAATTCTGATAAGTACGATTAAATTTTTCCATATGTAACAATGCTCAAACTGTAAGTTAAAGCTAACTACGGTCAAATAACTTTACAACTTTGGAGGCCTGGAAAAATATTGAAAAGGTGGAAGTAAAAATTTATTGGAGGGTTCTTAAGAATACATGAAACTCTAGTTTATATCAATTTAGATCATGATTTATTAAATGTCGTTTTCTGATTGGAAATTAAACGCAAATCGAGTCACTACTGAGGAGATCAAGTTATCAGTATCTTCGTTGTGTGCTGGATTAGTTTTAACGCGAAATATTGATAAGTATGAAAAATTTAATAAGAATACTATCGATAAAATGTTTGCATGGGGTGATACATTAGCCAATTTGGTGTCTAAAGCTGATAAGATTCAATTAAGTGTAGTCCAAAATAGTATGTCAAACCTAGGTATATGCCTAATTGATACCAATCCTGGATATTTACTTCTAAATCCAATAGAAATGATATTAAAAGTCATATTATCATCGCCGTTTTTATATATGCTAAAGAATTATTATGAAATAATTGATGAGAGTACTAATAACTCCATGAAACGCTTAGGCGAAGAGAAAACAATTACAATATGTCAAGAAATATTAAAGAATATTATTGAATTTAGGTTACTCATGATGAAATCAAGTCATTTAAAGCAAGAAATTGATATTTGCAATGAAGTTGTGCTACCTCCAAATGTTTTAAATTCTTCCAATTACATCGTAATGGGAAGTGATGAAGACTATTTATCATTTGAATTATTATATGGTATATATCATGGAACAGTAGTACATCCTAACTCTACAGTTTTAGAGAAAGTCAAAATTTCCGCGATGAATGATGGTTACACTTTCCAGCTGTTATGTAATTCTTTGACACTGTCACCAGCATCGATTATTCAATCATTAAACATTAAGTTAACTAATATTAAAACACATGGCGATTTATCCCATTCTAATTTGAAGTCTTCCGAAGGAAAGTCACCTGATGAAATTTTTACACACGTTTATAATATCACAAATAATGCGGATGTATGGGGAGTTGTAATTGACGTCCTTCGGCAAAAATTTGAATTTATAAATTTAATATCTTACGCTGAGTCTAATCATGGTACTCAGCACAGCAACGACACTCCCTGTGCCTTGGAAGTGACGATAATGTATCTAATGTTACATAAAAATATGATATTTTTGACAGCTTTAGTAGATATAATGTATGATGATGCTATTATTGAAAAATATAGGGATATAATTCTGATCCTGCGGCAGTACTGCTACAAGACAGGAGGTGAAGCTTATGGTAAGTATAAGCATTTTGAAGAAAAATGTAAGTTGTTACATACAAATATGTAAATTTAATTGTAAATACTCAAATTCCATCCAATTCGCAGCTTATTTTTAATCCAACTTTTAATAACTCATTTTCATTCAACGATTGGTAATTCTTAAACAAATACTGTCCATTGCGACAGTAATAGGCTTCCCAAACATGCATACATCGCTCGTCTATTATTGGTCTTAATAATGCCGTTTTCTTTGAACTCATATTTAATGGAGCGTATAGTAGGTTCGTGAATACGGTGGAATCGTAAGTTTCCTGTAAATAATTCCATAAATCAATACATGAGATCATATTGAAGCCATCAATTTTGCCTATCTCTTCGGCAAACTCATCCGCCAATATCATTAGTCTATTCAACCGATTGCACTCAGTATTCCCTAAGAAATTTGCAAATAATCTTGAATATGCAGCGTCAGCAATAACTAATAGGTATAGCTCGTTGAACTCAAATGAAGTTGGAAATTGTCTCGTCAATTGGTATACCGCATCTAAAAATTGTAAAAAAATTGGTGATCTTTCATCGATTCCTTGACCCGTACGTTTATCAAACATGTGTCCGAAGGCACAAAAATCTTTTTCAATCAACGATGCAAAGCCACGCATGGTTCTATAATAAGGATCAAGTAATAGTTGACTTAATGCCGACAGCTGCGATGTTCGATCCCATCCATCGGAACAGTGTACTAATACTGGATCACCAAAATCTATAGAATGAGCAATAAAATATGCGGCTTGAATTACTTTTACTAGATGATGTAGCCATTTTGAGTTCTCTAATTGCGATAAGTACGTTGACGAATCAACCGTGTTAATTGCATCTTGATACCTTTGAAGTGATAATTTCATGTCGTGGATATTGTCAATATTACAAAAATGTATTCTGCTTTTACCTAATCTCTCAGTAGATTCAAAACCTTTACCTAGCAGTGAATTGGCTCGTGCATTGAGTTTGGGGCGAGCATCAACAATGCGTAAAGTACATTTGTCTGGCTGTGCTGCTGTTGCTTTGATGTTAAGAAGATGTACTTCATCTGAAGTCAATGTCTTCCCAAATATTCCCGAGTTTGGTTGTGACGATCGGCATAGTGGGGTCTCGTTATCAGGATTTATCCAAGTTAGTACTGGAATTCTACCTTTACTTCGTTCCTTCGCGTCTAGCTCCAATGATTCATCATCACTTGTTGTTGGTACAATAAGAGATTTAGGATATGATGAACATAATTTATAGTCATCGTTAGCTGTCGACATACGCCATTCATTGTTCGGTAAATTCATTCGAATATATTCGTCTCTTATACTACTAACAGTCTTATGTTCAACGGCACCTGCAGTACTTGAAACAAGAGATATGATTGCTTCTTTTGTCAACACTTTAGTACTAGATCGTTTGATAAAAATTCCTGGTCTGCTGGATTCACTAGAAGAAACTGATTCTTCTTCTATTTCTGTTGAACACTGTACTGGTTTAACATTATTGCACTTGAGTTGATACTTATACATTGCAATAGCAAAATCTAGTGAATATAAATCAGCTCTATTTCTCCATATAACTTCTTCTCTCAGTCGCTTACACCACGCAATATTTGTCAGATTATCACCACATATCCCCCGTCGATATAATGCACCACAAACAGCAGTCATCATTTGGGATTCAGAGAATTTATTAATTTGAAACGAAATCTTACGACAATCTTTGGTTTGTATATGTAGTTGGTGATGTTTTTGTGGTGCAATACGACTAGCATCAAAATTAGCAGGAATACGTTGCGCTATTGTAGAAATATTATTCAAACGATTAATAAGATCTGATGCACCATGACCAAGCATTGAAGTACCATTAACGTAGTTTTCTAACATTCCTTCTTTAGTAACAGCGAAACACTCATCAACTCGGCGTAAGTTATCACAATCTGTTGAATTATCGATAAATTTTAGGAAGCAATCCAACGTCCAAATCGCTGGGATTTCTACTAGTTTTTGCATGTACGCGTCTAGTAAACCTTTCCTCTGGTCTAAATACTGGGGACTAGAGTGAAAACTGAATAAATTTCCAACGGAATCCTTCGGTGGTAACATAGGCAAGGTGTCTTTATTAATAAAATTTTGTAAATGTTGTTGCAAATCATAAAAGTCGTGAAAACGACGGTACACAGACCAACTATGAACCTCGGCATAAATAAATAATTCATACGCTACATAGGGTTTGTTCGATTCATCGTTTAGATTATGATATTTTGTTATCTCCAAAGCAAAATTGACATCATTCAAGTGACTAAAACCATTCTTATTTAAACCTTTAGCACCATTTGGTATATCTGCAGAGTCTTCTATACTTGCAATATTCCATAAAGGCAGTGATATTGCAGTGTCTTGATAATACATATAATTTTCTCTTAAATTAGTTACTAATGAATGTAACACTTCTTGCATAGACACTTCACCATTTCCATCTTTATCCAAGTCTTTAAACACTTGTAAAATATCATATCCACTGTCATTATTACCGTTTGATTCCATGGCCACAACTTCAGTCAATGCGTCTTCTAACTCTTGAGGATTTATTTTACCAGATGCGTCTTTATCTAACACATCAAATAGTCTCAGCACAATTCCCTCCAGTGGAGTAGAGTATGGGATGAACAGAAATCTTAAATTTGTAATAATAATTCTTCCTTTAATGATAAATTCACTATCTAATTTCACTGATTCAACTTTTGCTTTATATGATAATTTTTTTAAATTAATTAATTCACAATCAGTTCGAACATCAAGAACTTTTTCTGCCGAATAAAACTCATATTTTTTAGAAAGTAATGATAATTTGTTTTTAATTATATCGCTATTTAGCCGTTGCATTGGCTTATTATGTTGTAAATAAACAATATTTTGATCTGGGTGATTTCCTTGTATTACTGGATCCAACAAGGAAGTTGAAGTATCAAACAACTCGTTTAAATAAGTAGGATCGGTGTTTAAAACTATGTAATTATTCCCAAAATTGGAGTAATATAAAGTGGGATAATTGCAATATGTTGTCATGGCAATAAAAATATTTTCTTCTTCCCATTTTATTGTTGATTCTTCATTTGTCATTGCTGGATATAACTTATACTTTCTTGATAAATCACTACCAGCTTGAATAGAATGAGCAATTGGTATCCTTGCATACGCAACTTCACAAGTAGTATCACTAGCTTTTGACACCGTAACAATAAGATAACAATGCATTGGATGTCGACCATTAACTGACCAAATTTGTGAATTAAGTGGTGGTAACGATATTGTACAATCATCAAATAAGATATTAGAATCTAGTTTTGAATTTAAAGTATATAATCTTTCAGAAGGACACCAACTAGAACTAATATGTAATGCATATGTTGTTCTTTTCACATCATTCATATTATCTAATGTCATCAACACATCCCGCATTGATATTAAAATTGGAATTGAAGAATCCAGATAAACCGCCTCGGTATCATTCATCGTTGTCGTCATGGGAGACCAGGTTGGGCAAGTAGTCTCTGCCTTTGTTCCCAAGTTGTTTTTTTTTCAGCGATCCAGATGCGACATGAGATGGTTCCATCTCCTATATATCCATCATAAAATTATCCTTCTTACATACAAATCAATGTGCTTTTCTGCCAAGGAAATAACAGCAGGATAAAATCATTGGTTTTAATTATCTTCTATATTTTATCTCATCTAATCTCAAATTTCTGGTTCCGGTGTATAAGGAGTGGGGTGTAATTCTTGCCAAGGGACAAGTTACCAAATAGGTAGTGCCAAGATTAGTTGGAAGGATCCATTGAGTAGGTGCATTTTCCAAGTCTGAACTTCAGTAGAGTTGATCTGTAAGCAAAGAAATCATTTAAAAGAAAAATGGGTAAAAATAAGATACTGAAAGCTCAATCCATCAAAGAATCAGAACCTAGGTCGAGAGGAGGCACAAACTCATTGTTACTAACAGTTTACGGTATATTTATGGTTATTGTAGGAGTTTTTATTGCTAAATATGACTTATTATCGATTGGGGTTAATTTATACAATAAAGTTATCAATAAAAAGGTAAATCTTGACGGAAAAAGTGTATTAAGTGAGGCATATAATGATGTATATAATGCTGTAAAGGGATACGAAAGTTTTAATATTAAAAAATTTAGTCTTGCATCAAATTTAACATTAAAAGGTTTTGATGCTGATGTTGAAGATATTTATGACGTCAATAATAATAAAGTATCTTTAAAACTATTTCAACAAGCAGTAAAAAAATGTGACTATGCGTTAGATGCACGTCACAGATTAGCCTTAACAGCATTTAATAATGGTGATGATAATAAAGCACTTGAATTATGGCAATATAATCAAGAATTATTACAAAAGCTTCACACTGACGAAGGATATCAACAATCGTGGGATCATTTAATGAGTGAGTCCATATATAAACATGGCACACCATCAAATGATATACTACCTTATAAATTACGCCATGATGCAGAACATTTACAATACCTTTCAGAATTATTATTATCTAAAGGTGAATTACTTTTATCTAATGAATATTCAGAATTATCGGCAAATTATTGGCAAGTTGCTGCACAATTAGCCGAAGTAAGACATAAATTTAAACGTCATGGTAACGAGTATGGATTTATACCTATGACTCCTGATGCATTAAAAAATAATCTTGGGAATAAATTAGGTGTTACATGGAAATTACCAGAAGTATTAGAATTACCACCATTAAAGGGTAATGCATTGCGACGTATAAGTGAAAGTGAAATGAATGAATTCTTAGAAGCATTTGAAAGGGATCGTGTTATTGTTGTTGACAATTTACTTACTGAAGAAGCTTTAGAATTAGCTTTTGAATCAGCAGTACGAGCTCCTGTATGGCATGAAGTTAAGCCTTGGGGATATTTAGGCGCCTATCCAACAACTGGATTAACACTAGTACATCCTGTATTTTTAGCTATTGCTAAAGAGTTACCTATAGTGTATAAACCTATATTTGATCAGATTAAATTTAATAGAAAGAAGAAGAAGCTTACTGGTTACAATAATCCCAAGTATGAAATAACTGATGATGTTAGAGAAATGGGTTTATCAACTTTATGGTGTTATAAATATGAGAATAATGGGACAGATACCGACCGAAAAGGTATTGGAATTCATGCTGATGATGCCGCGGTGAATACTAATATTTGGTTGACACCAGATAGTGCAAATTTTGATCCTGATACTGGTGGTATAATTGTATACAAAGAAGTAGCGAATAAAGGATGGAGTCAATTAAAAGATACAAGGGATGTTGATGTTGAGGATAAATTAAGAAAATTTTGGGAAGGTCGTGATAATGTTACCGTGCCTTATTTACAAAATAGAATGGTTTTATTCGACTCTGAGAGATATCATAGAACCGATAATTATCATTTTAGAAAAGGTTTCAAGAATAAAAGAATTAATTTAACTGTTTTATATGGATATCGCCCCTCTTCCTCCGAGAAGAATGTGTAAAAGTAATTATATTTATTTGTATTTCTTTTCTTTTCAAGTTGTTTGCTAAGAAGAGATGTGGAAGCTAAAGGAAGAAAAAAATTTGCGAAAAAAAAAAGGTGATCGAATGAGTGCTATTATTGCGTCTGGTGCGGATATTCTACATTGTCAATACCATCGCTGGTATTCTCAATTCAAGAATAGTTCTATAAAAAGTGAAATTATACCATTATCATCAGAATTTGTTACTCATTTGAGTCATGATGATGGTATTGTCGTCCCAGATAATTATGATGATGAGTATCCTTATTATTATTTATATCAACAAATTAAATCTGGTATAGATGCATTAGGTGGTGAAGTTTGTATTAAATTTAATTGGTCAGTACCATTAGATGCTGTATGTATGAATGGTTATACATTAAAATGTCTGAGCTATAATGATATATACGTATTATTAAAATCATCTGATCGAATCATCTACGATATTGAAAGCATATTTGAACAATATAATAATAGTATTATCGATGATTCGTTAAAAGTAAATCCTGTTCCATCGGATGGTTATTTTTTAATACTTCGTAAATGGGCTAATCTTATACCATCGATGGAATTTAGAATATTTGTATATAATAATACAGTTGTAGGTATATCGCAGCGAGATCCGAGTGCACTTTATGAATCATTAATCAATGAAAAGACTAATATAGAAGACATACTTTTGGATTTTTATGAATCTAAAATACATAATCAATTTGGCATACCTAGTTATACCATCGATGTATATATTGACAAGAAGAAAAGAGTATGGATTATTGATTTTAATCCATTTGGAGAACCTACTTCATCTTTATTGTACGAGTGGAATGATTTGATTTCATTTTATAATAATGATTCCTCACCAGATGAACTTTTGAGAATTGTTGAAGATAGAAGTGAATTATTGCAATCAACAGCTGGGATGTCACGTGGTCCGATTGATGTCATAGAGGCACCCAATTTCCATTTATTTAAAGAGATATGTAAATTGCAATCAGAAGAATATGGTGATAGTGATGATAGCGATGATTAAGGAGGTAATGATAAGTTTTTTTAGTACTAGAATACATTGTCATTATCTGTATCAGTTCCATTTGTCTCAACGTCTTTCTTCACGGTTGCCAACACATCGTCCATCAGGGTATAGATATTAGTGCTTACATAATCATTGTCTATAATAGCAACCAGGTAATAAGTATCGTGAATTTCGTGTAATAATGCGCACGAATCAGTTTCATCATCATACAATGAAGCCCAAGCAACTTTCCATAATTGAAATGCTTCTTCACTCCATACAATGAAAGTATCTGGATCAAATATTGTTGGTTGTAAAATTTCTTTGTTAGGGAATACACCCCATGTTAATGCAGTAACACCTTTGTCGCTGCTGGAATAATTATTTTTTCCTGTACTATCAACTGCATAAAAGTTAATATCAGGATATTTAAGATTGATAGTATGCATTAGTACTTTCAATTTATCTATTGATGTAAAAAATTCAATATATGCTTTTTGATACACTCTTCCGTTATCACCACCCCATCCATAGACTGAACTATTCGATTTTTCACCATTAACAGCTGGTTGAGAATTAATAGTTAAAAATCCAGCTCTATTTATAGCTGATAATGGTGAAGTTATAACTTTTGTTTCTGCGGCTAATGCGGTCTCACACCAAGGAATAATTGGTATTTTACCCTCAACATATCGTGCGAAAACTTCAAATATTTCCGAATGATTAATAGGTGCTTCACCCCACATAGCTAATCTATCTGCCTTGCTACCACCAATAGGACGATAAAAATGTGTTTCACTTAATTCACCAAATGCAGGTGATCTATTATCGCCCCAACGGCCGTTAGGAAATTCATCCCATGTAACGGTGCGTTTAATATATGATTTTGGTCTATTAGCCCAATTAATTGGTCTGACATCTTCAACAGAGGCATGGGCTCGGTTTAAATTAGCACTGGATGAGGATTGTGATGAGGAATTACTGATAGCTCCGGATGACGATGTTGGTTTTAAAAGTAATCCGGACAAATTATTACTACTATTACTGTTACTATTAGGTTTGTTAAAATTTCTTGGTGATCGCCAAGGTAATGGTCTACGTGATGCTATCGTTTCTTCAACTCCAACATCTTGTAAGACACTTATAATACTTTTTTCTAAGTTTAATGTATAGAAATGAAAACCATATGTACCTGAAGCTTTCAATACTCTTACCATTTCACTGCATAACTTGACACCATAAGCTTTTACAGCTTCATCATCATCTTTAATTGGTTCTAACTCTCTCCAGACTTTCAATGGTACACGAGCACGACAAAAGGATGTCATCTTTTGAAATGATGAATAGGATTGAATTGGCATCATTCCAGGTATAATAGGGCAATTTATACCTATACTTTTACATTTAGTAACAAATTCTATAAATACATTGGGATCATAAAAAAATTGGGTCAATATGAAGTCTGCACCAGCATCAATCTTGTTCTTCAAATACATCAATTCTGTTGCCTGATCGTTGCCATTATTCTGTGGATGACCCTCAGGGAATCCAGCAACAGCAATACAAAAGTAATCACCATGTTCTTTTCTTATTAATTTTACTAATTCTGTAGCATTATCACATCCACCAGCAATAGGTTCCCATGATAATGCACCTTTGGGTGGATCACCACGTAATGCTAATATATTTCTTATACCTGATTCTTTAGCTTGTATCAATATCTTCTTTAAATCATCTACCTTCATTGCTGTACATGTTAAATGCATAAGAGCATCAACACCAAAATATGTTTGTGAATATTCACTTATTGTCATAGTTAAGTCCTTTGTTGAACCGCCAGCACCCCAAGTAATGTCTATAAACATCGGTTGAAGCGATGTCATACGATCCATTCGTAAATACAAATTTTCAACTCCTGCATCTGTTTTAGGAGGAAAAAATTCAAAACTAAAGTAGATTTTATGATTCTCAACAGTAGTGGGACTATTGGAGGCCTCCCATGCCGTGATTTTATCAATTATCTTGGACATGGCAATGCTTTACAAGCCGCGTTACCTTTCCTGCATTTGCAAAAAAATCTGACTGATGGTTCCGCCGGACCGCAAGAAGGTACAAGTTTTACATTATTTACAACAACAAACATACCGCATCAATGTGGCTTCAAGATGCAATGAGACAACGTTATATTTTGCAAGCAGTTTTGCATATCTTTGTTGAGATTAATGCATGCAAATGATGACCATAATAGATCAATTATTGCTAAAACCGGTGGTTTATCATCACATAAAGCAGTTACCCATTGAATTCCCATGGCAATTGCAGGTGTTAGCATTGCAATTAATTCACTCATAACGAGCAAGTGACCAACAATACGTAAATATGTAACCGGATGGTTACGCGCAAATCGAATAAAACAATTATCCATGACTTCACTATCAGCATGTTTTGATGCCATGAGATCTATATTACTATCAATATTTTGAATATTCTCGTTAATTTCTTTCATCGTGTCTTTGCATGATTTCCTATTTCTTAATTTCATGACTGTAGGGCTATTATTAGTGGGAGTTATATTATTATTTGAAATTTTGTTGTTATTATGACGAATGTTGTATGCAATAACGGCATTATTCAATTTTAACATGAAATGTGGTTCTTTAAGGAAGGGATTCCATACCATTATCCAGCATCTTAGCCACGGTATTACTGGTAGATATGCCCCAGTTAAATAACCTAATGAGCAAAAGAAGAAAAAGCATATACCAGTAATCCACGCAACTTTTTCTTCTGCATCATCATTTAAGATAATACTAGCTGTAACAAGTAATACATATAGACACGCCCCAGTCATGTGTAAAGATGACCAAACATTATCATACTTTGTAAAGCAGCGAAAATTCTTATTAGATTTTTTACGATCCAATAAATATTTATCTTCTTCATATAAGTGATAAATTTCTTTTGATTCACGTATGAATTCTAAAAATAATGGATTTTTAGGATACAATTTGAATGGCAACAAATTTCTTCGTCCATTTTTTTTTAATAACCAACTTGTAATTAGTAATTTATCTTCAAGAAATCTTTCAGCTCCTACATCAAGTTCAAATGCGCTAACTAACAATAATGAAGCAAAACCGAATCTAGATGAAATTATAAGTTAGTAAAAAAATTAAAATAGCAAATTATTATGAAGTGATTGAGTACAATGCTAACAAGGCTTCATTCATTTGAGCATCACCTACTGAATACCACCTTAATTAAGTGAGTGAGTGAGTACGAGTGAGTGAATTAGAGCGAGTGAACAAGAGTGATTAAGCAAACCTGAATGTTCCTAAAAATCCGCTTATAGATATCATGACGCATAGCACAGTGAATTGTTTCGATGAAGAACTTCCTCTAGGTGCTACATACGTTGATATATTTTTCACTGCACAATCCATTTTACACACAGTTTCACTATTAACAACAACAAATAGCGAATGACGATGATCGATATCTAATGCATGAGGATGGAATGATTCCCCTTCATTTAAAAACCACATTGATAAAAATATAACCAATGCAGCAGTTGTGGAAGACCATAATACCAGCAACGCTATAAGCAACTCCGTATCCATGATATCGCCTAAATGAAGAAGAAATTGGCGAACTTCTTAGTTGCTGAATTCCTTGAAGGATCTTTTTTTCTTAAAATTACTTCCAAAGAAGAAAGCAGCAACTTCTTCTTCCCTTTCGCTTGATTTCTTTTTCAACTTCTATCGCTTGGGTGTGGAAATGGATGGAAGAAAGAAGGAGAGAAATCCACACTTTCTAAAATGATTTTTTACATTTTTACAATAATAAAGTGAAATTAGATACCAAATCCTTCATTGGTATTATTTTTGATGATGGAAGCCCAAGCGCCACTAACTTTTGCATCAGTCATGATAGCAGGGTTTGCTTTCTTGTTTGGATTTATAGGATTACTGTTTAAGGGCTTGAATCCACCACCACCAATATTAGAAGCAGAACTTTTTTCAAATTGTGACACACTTCCTTCTATTACTCGAATCTTTTCAATGGACCTTGCTGCTCCTAACACATCTTCCCCACCACTATATCGTAAAGGGTCATATGTTCCGTCAACTAAAGTCTGATGATATACTCCCCATTTATCTCGTCTTGTTTCCTTAATACGTAGTTCTAACGGTCCGTGAGCGAAATCACACTTCCCTTTTTTTCGCATTGGACAGTTCGTACCACCTGTGATTTCCCAGTGCGTACACAATCTGGATCTATATTTAAAATCAGTGGCAGATTTGGTTAAATGGGCTGGTCGACCTTTGCTTTTTACACCCAGTGAGCTGTTACTGCCATGACTACAAGTGTATGTAACCCATACATCACTTTCACGCCACCAACCTTTACCTTTATTAAGACTATCTGATATAGCTGAGGAGTGCCATACAGTTACTTCAGCAGATGTTGATTCGACACGACTCGAAATTTTACTAGCATTACTAACGTCAACGCTTGACTCTTGTGTGACAGTGTTAGAGGCGACTAATGCACTACTATCATCACTCTTCGCAGCAGCAACAACAACATTATTGCCTCCAAATAGACTAGTAATAGGTTCACAATAAACAGCTAATGTTTTCTCAATTGCCAAATATTTACAAGAAATTTCCACACAGCGCATTAAAAGTTTAGGAAATTTGCTTTCAAAATAAGACACGTAACCCGAAGGCATAGAGCCAATCAACTCCTTCACTGAAGTTGGTAACTCGTGATAGTGATTCTTTTTATTCCTTATTAGACGCAATAAATCACGCACCGATGAATAGTCATATTTGCGATATTTACCAACGTCTTCAATAAGAGAAGCATGCAATTTACGATCCCAAGATCTGGTTACAATAGTTTCCGCATTTGCTTCCAATGATAAGGTAGTAATTGAATCTAGTGGTTCGTGTTCTAATTTATCGGATAATGCAATTAAAAATGATAAACGAGCCTGTGAAAACCAAAAAAATGGATGATTGGATACTTGCATTGCTGATGGACGATTCGCGGGATCTTTCTCAAGCATCCGTTGAAGTAAATCAATAGCATCTGGCATGTGTGAAATGCGAGATAAATCAGCTTTACCTTGCATAATATTCGCCTCACGCTCGTACCATTGACCATAAGGATGAACACCTGGTACAAGCACGTAATGAAAGACACATCCTAGTGAAAAAATATCAACATTTTGAGTTTTGCGACGTATCAATTTACTGCTTTCTTTTGTTTTTAAACCATTTAATTTTGAGTCTCCATCTAATTCCGTTGAATTTTTTTGAGGCACAATATTTTCCCCATTATTGTCATCTGACTCATCTTCTTCCTCATCTGCATCATCCGAAGCTTCGTTATTATTCACTCCATCACTACTTACATTATTCATACCACTACCTCGAAGTGCCATTAGTTCTGGTGCTTGCCATCCTATTGTGCCTACTGGACCTTCATTAGCTATTACATTATGACCACCTTGTTTATTCTCATTACCCGATAATGATGATGAACCGAAAGTAGACAGTGATGATACTTGAGTTGGCATGGACATAGACATTGATGCAAACGATGCTTCATCTTTATCCAATTGCTTCGACAAACCCATGTCACTTATCTTTAGAATGTAATCTCCCAAGTTATCGATACTTTTCATGTCGCTACTGGTACCAGTGGAAAAATCATCAGCAAGAAGAAGTTCATCAGGTAAAGCACATAATATATTATGAGGTTTAATATCCCGGTGAACAATTCGCTGTGAATGTAAATGTGCTAATCCTTTCGCGATTTGTAATAATGCCATTCTAGCAGCATCGGGTACTTCACTCAAGGCTGCGATGTTCTCGTGTGTATTATTTCCTTTGTTTCGAGACATGCATTTCTGTAATTGTAAAACAAAATCTTTTAATGACATTTTAGCCAATTGCAATGCTAAATACACAAATTCACCTTGTTGCTCTTTCAAGAAATATCTCACGACATTGGGGTGTCCATCACTGCGAATAAGCAGCGATATTTCTCTATCTGCTGCTCTATTGAATTGCGATAACATTCTTTTTATAGCAACAGGACGACCATTTAATGCTCCACGAAATACCACAGTTCCGTGACTACCATAGCCAAGTACAATAGAAGGGAAATACGTCAAAGAACCGATACGCAATACCTTTCTACCATCTTTATCTACTTCTTCCTTCACTTCCTTTTCGATTTCAGTATTGTTGGCTGTGACGATATTCATCGCTGTATCGATGACTTCAACTTGTTTCTCTTCTTTATTTGCATCTACAATTACTTTAACTGGTTTAGGTGCATATCTACGTACCACAATTAAACCGCCAACGATGATGAAGAGAGCAATCAATATAGAATTGATCCAACTATTAGGAGTAGTCGTTGGAGTCACTTGAACTGTTTCAGGTGTTGCAAATCGTTTTTCCCAACTTAATTCAACGGTTTCGGTCTCGTCGCTAGCATATATCCCTTCTGGTATATTATTATTTCCTACTTTATTATCGTTTTTCTTCTGGATGCTACTGTTTTGTGATGATTTCAATATCGCAACATGATTTTCTGTGGAGACAGTCTCCGATGATTCATCTGGTGATGGTAATGATAACATATTATTGGCACTGTCGATAGCGATAATCATATCTTTCACATCATCTACAGGTATTTCTATGGCATAAAGACCACCATCATTGAGGGATTTGACTAATACTACATTGTTGTCAGTCCCTGTAGTTTCAGAAACTGGTTTACCTATGGCAGTAGCTAATCTATGAGATATTTGCAATGGTCTAATTTCATAATTAGGATCTGTTGCTCTTATTTTATCACCATTATTCGACTGTGAACTGACCGAAAATGCTGCTACTGCAGGTGATCCTAATGCAATACCATGATGAATTTCTCCTGTTTGATCAGTAAAAAATACATCACCTTCTGGTGTTGATAATAATGGTGGTGACGATTTTGCCGAAACATGGATAGACGTTGCAGCAATAGCTTTATTTCTACGCGTAGGTGGTACCGTTTGCGCTTCTGGAGATAAATTTTTAATATTATTTGTGGTGACAATATTGTTTGAACCGTCAATAGTATCAGTCATAATCGGATGTATTTCAGAAAATGTCATATTAAATTCTTCGATACCAGTGGCTCCATCAAACGCACGTAATGTATAATCAGTTCTACCAACCCATAATGGTTGCTGTATTACTTTCTTATTTGACTTTGGTTTGTTATTTTGTAATGTAGATAAACTATTTACCCTTCCTAAATTATCAGTGGCCATGGTATCATGTAATACTCGTCCACTATTAATATCAACACCAAGTATTCTAGAAGTCTTTTGACCAGTTAATAATAATCCTTCTTGTGTCATAATTGGTGCACTTTCAGCCAACATTCTTGCTTTTACAGAAGTTTTTCTCATACCTTGAGATGATTGAACTAATAATGATCCATCAGTAGCTGGAATAACATTATAATCCAAGTTACCACTATTATGATGTGATGCCATAGGGCCACCAGTAGATGTTGACCATATTTTATTATTACTAGAATCTACAGCGTGTATAAAACCATCTGCAGTTCCAACAATTTTTATATCATCATTAAATGGATCAGTTAAATCAATATCTAAATTATTTCCTGTAATTGGGACTAGACTACTATCATCTTCATCTTTTAATGAATTTACGATTAATGGATCATTAAATGTTTGCGTATGTACTCTATTATTTTCAATACTATTCAATAATTTAGCATCTGTATATTCTTCATATACGTCTTCTTCCGGGGAGACATAATACACAATATTTAGCAGAAGAAAAAGGAGCACGACAAAGACCCAGGTACTCATCATACCAATTGTTTTTGTCGAGCTTCCTGAGCCAACAACTATAGTGCGTTCTTTTTTGTTCCTTCTTTTCCAGCTGGCTTTCCCGAGTTCCGCCGGAAAGTAGCAATTTTACTTGAATTAGGAAAAGTAGTAGCAGTAGCAGCAGTAGTAGCATATTAGTAAGAGTGTAGTTATTGATACTCGGCGATTTTCGGGGAAAAGAATGTGTTCTTGTACTGTATGTACTTGCCTTGGAGCACCACCCGCCCGGTCTCGAAAAAAAAGTCGTAGGTCACACCATTTCACCCACACGTGATAAAGGAATCACTTGTGGTGGCTTAAATGTTTCGCACATCGGTTGTTCGTAATCTAGCAATATGTTTAGGCGGTACTTCTGTGTATAATTGCTATAATAAAGATGATTTTATCAATATAAAGAATGCGATGACGTCAAGCAATAATAATTTAAATTATTCTAATCGCTTGTTATTACCCACAAGATTTTATAGTTTCAGTGATAGTAATAAGCAAGCATTAGACACTGCAGTATTGCATACACAGCCATCATTTAGTGCAACTCAAAATTTAAGGAAAAATACGCCACGGAAAAAAGAAATAACTTTAGAATCGTTTGCATTAATAGGTGGAACAGGAAATAAAAAGCTAGTAGAAGAGATTTCATCAATAATTGGTACGAAAATAGTTGACTCCAGTATTAATAGATTTGCTGATGGTGAAGTATCAATACAAATTCATGAAAATGTTCGAGGTAAAGATGTATATGTCGTACAATCATGTGGATCACCTGTTAATGATAATATTATGGAATTGTTATTAACCGTTTCAGCTGTAAGGCGATCAGGAGCACGAAGGGTTACAGCAGTTATCCCTTATTTTGCATATAAACATCATCGTAGAGGATCACCTATTTCAACAAAGTATCAAACACGCTTTTTATCGTCAAATGCTATGGACTTTGCTAAAATGTTACAAGAAATGGGCGTAGATAAAGTTATATCAGTAGATTTACAACGTCCAGGACAAGGTAAAGAAGCATGTTTTTTTGATAATCAAGTGACACTAGAAACTATTGTTACTACTGAATATTTTGTTGATTATTTAGTACAAACAATTTTTCCAGAAAGAAGTCATAATATTGTAGTTGTTGCACCTAATGCTGAAAGTGTTAAAAAGTCAAGAAATTTTCAATTAGGTCTGCAAAAATATTTAGGTTTTGATAGAGTTAAACTAACAGCATTTTTTTCACCTGATACATCATCTGGTCCAACCGATACTGAAAAATTAGAAATGTTAGGTCTATCTTCACATCATATTAATGGTGCTGATGTTGTTATAGTTGATGATATGATCGACACAGGCGGCACTATAGTGTCATTAAGCAAGAAATTAAAGGATAATGGTGCTAGAAACATCTATGTTTGCGCATCACATGGATTATTTACCGCTGATTCATCAGAAAAAATTGATAATAGTCATATAACTAAAGTTATCGTCACTAATACGTTACCTAAAAATAATAATAGTGATAAAATTGTGCAGATTTCAGTTGCACAATTGGTGTCAAATGTTATGACTGCAGAACACTTTAGAACAGTTTATTCAACTGATAGTTCAAATGAAGAATTTAGTTTGGAATAATTTTGTGAAGTCTTTGTAATAACTATTAATTCATTATTAAATACAGCTTTAACAAGTTACTACCGACTACATCGATCGAGTGCGACCTTGTTTACATGGAATTCCATGATGGAAATCCGGTCACCGGTACACTTGACTGTTGGACCAGGGAACCAGGCGTTTGCCAACAGTTGCTATGAGTTGACTCTCCACATGTTTCGCAACATGAGAGATGTGTGTGATACCCCAAAACATCGAAGGCTTTAGAGTGATTGCGTGAGTTTATCATGATTGCTTCATTCCGCAATTTCCCATACTATTATGACTCTATTCTTCTCGATAACTGCTTCATATGGTTAATTATTCTCTTTGGAAGTCAATGGATTATGATGTTTTTCACTTTTATTATTGATGGATGTAGTAAAAAAATACAAAAGGTACAAGAAGAAACAGTGAAATCGAAGCATTATGAACAATATTTTGATGGTATTTTTAGTAAATCAAGAAATTTATACCAGAATGTGAAGAAAGAGTTAGCTGTGAATCATCCATATTGTTCTTTTTTTCTGCGTTCAAGAAAGAACTATAGTAGTGATAAGATAAATAATAAATACAACCGGTTAATACAGCTAATAAGTAATAATACAATTGCATTTTTCGGTATAATATTACTATTTCGATTACAATCGCCTAATTCAGCAGTATATAATTGTGAAATTTATACTGCATCAAGTGATTGTTTGAATGAAAAATCATTTTTTGATTCATCAAAATCTATCTGCAAATGGGATAATACTGACTACTGCAGTATTAATAATCAAGAATATTACTTCAATTACTATTCATTAAGTATCATTATACTAATAGTTGCGTGTGGAATGGGTTTCATCAAGTATTTTATGGCTATATTGTGTAAGAGATTGGTTATTAACCACCGTAATAATAAGTGTTTCACAAATGTGGGTAAAGACAGCACCTTGAAGAAAGAAGATAAAAATAAATCAGAGCAATCAAAAGATGTTAAAAGCAAAAAGAAGGCGAAATTAAATAATAAAATGATTCGTTTACAGAATGATCTGACTTCATATCGGTTTAAAATCCAACACTATACAAATCCCATTCTTGACGAGGTAGAGTCTGCTATTCGGAATAAAGAGTTACTTCAACATTTTGACAAGGCGTGGGGGATCAAAACGTCATTGGTCTTGTCTGATAAAAAAATCAAATTAATGTACGTGAATAGCATCTTTAAGGATATGAAAGCCGCTTCAGTATGTTTGGAACGAAATGTTATTAACTCTCCGGCTAATCCGGGTGAGTATCTCATGTACTTATTTATCATAGACTTGTTGGGGGGGTTTCACTCACCGTTAGCAAAGATATTTCATCACAAAATCGGACAATATTACAATTATTCGGGTGCTCCATCATACTCCCTGGCAGCAGTAATCTTGTGGACACTTCTTCTAGTCCTAGGAGATGCCTATATCGTCTATTTATCAATAGGAATGGTCCAACATGACCGTTCGGTCAGCGAAAATAATACTTATCATGAACGTTTGGTATACTCTTGTATTGCATATGTGGTTTTTGACATATTTGTAATTGAAATGGCTAAAGTGGTGTGGATACAGTGCGTCATTCCGTCAATTATAAGGAATTATTTGATTCAAATTCAAACCTTAATTCATTCAACCTTTGAAAACGATGATATAAATGAACTACCTACATTTTCTGCGTCCGACCACTTGTTTATATCAGTGAAAGTGGCCCGTAAGTATTCTGTCTTGCCAGAGAGTAAGTATATTTTGAATTATCGCAATCCATTCCCTATGATTAATGGCGTTCATTGGCATCATAACGGCTATTCGGGTGCTTTGAAGTACAAATTACACCTCGTTGATGTATTTTCTCCAACTGGTGGTCAATTTGTCTCTAATTATGATGAAAATCTAATAGCGGTAACGAGACAGTCTTGCATCTACGCATTTTTCTACAAGTTATATTACACGATTCAATGGCTACTAGTCACCTATGGTGCGTCATTATCTGTTGAAAGACAGTTATTACTCACTCATTTACTGCAACCATTGTTTTGTGCCGGTGCATTATTCGGTATATACCAAGCACTCGAGCACAACAAGAATAATGTTGGGTACTATATCATACTCGCTTGTATCATTGTCTTGGGATTGTTTATCGTTTCCATGGTTTATTATTTGTGCACACTAGGTGACGCACCAAATTTAAATGAGTTAGAAGAGTCGTTACAAATCAAAGGAATAGTTCCAAACCAAGGTAATATAGATAAAAGCATTGATAGCAACAAGAATAACGAAAATGAACTCAAATATGAAGATGCGTTGATATCTTGTATCTCCGATAGTGAGGACTCGGACAGAGAGGAGTACTATAGCTACAGCAAAATTAACTTCGAGCAAGTAAAAACAGATTATTACAAGGTATCTCATTACTTCCCTTACTCTCTTAACTCACTCACTGTTATTTTTACATGAAATAGAGTAAAATTAAGAAGAATATAGACCGAAAAATCGAAGAAACGAAGGAAAGTTCAAGTATTCTCGAGAATATTTCCAAGGATGAAGCGGAAAAACTAATCACATTGCGTAAAAATTATCAAAAAGAAATTGAAAATCAGCAAAATCAGTATCAACTTATGATTTATGAACAATATTTGAATGAGCTGCAGCAGCAGCAACAGTTACAGCAACCGTCGTATTTATATGGATTACCAACACAGGGACAATACCTACAAGGACCGTACATGGACGAGGCGAATATGAATTACAACTCATCAATGGAACAGCAGTTCATGTATTACCAGCCTAATGCGCCTCAGTACCATCCATTGACGCAATCTATGAACTGGAACAGCAGCCCCGTCATGTATTCTCCCAATGAAATGTACCAAAACCCAGTGGATCCGCAGTGTTACTACAATAGTTATATGCCCTCCATGCAATCACCGGTGCCAGTGCAAACTCAACCATCATATCCGTCATACCAGGCGCATCAAACCACTGGCTACAGTAAGGACGCAGGAAAGAACAATAAATCGGTTCTACAGCATGTGGTGAACAAGCTGACATTGCGCACCGGTAAGTTACGTCGTACAATAATGAAACATTGGGATAAAATATTATCTATGGCGAATTATGATGTCAAAACCAAGTCTTTCGTTGCTGCTTCCGTCATCAAAAATAAAATAGAAAAATACATAAGCAGATATGCTCCTGAAATGCACGATAATTTATCGTCTCTTTTCGATGATTATCGCGGTCAGGAGTTATTTTTACTGAAAACATTACAAGAGAACATCAAAACATCGCACATATAAATTGCATAACAATCATCAGGTACAACCTCTCAATCCACTCACCGTCGTCCAGTCAAGCAATCATTAATCAATTGTTACGTCATTCTCCATTGACTAATGATTTTCATAGATATGCGATAATAACTAGGGATGATTAGCATCTAGTGTTCTACTATTTACCGATCAATTAAGTCCCTATTTGACCTAAAAATAATTAGCAAAAGAAATGATTTTCAACATTTCCTTTGTCAGTCTTAGTGTCCACATTCTTTCACTCCATTCCCGAACCACTTCTCATCTTCTTGTCACTCACTTGCTCTACCTTCATAGATCCCGGAATAAGACCGTTATAAAATATAGAATTTGTTATTTAATATAAATATTTGTAGTGAAATACTTTATCTTTCTTATTATTAACGAGCACGTGCTAGACATAGTTTTATTATCGTAATTAGTGTCTTTTCTCTTCCGCGGTATTGTACCGTTGAGAGTACCGGCACCAAGGAAATTTGAGTAGACAGACAGTTTAGAAAGAAAAAGGAAAAAGAAAAGAGGGCCAGTTGTGTGGTAGAATTCGGACATGTGGAGCTTCCGAGTGCTGAGCCTACTGATTATATGTGGTTTGGTCACCTGCTACAATGAATGGATGCGCATTGCGGCTGTAGACTCCAGTATTGACGTCCTAGGAATAGTCTACACGTCATCCTCTGTTGCTATAGCGGTTGGTAATGATAATGCGGGATATGGATCTATTTTAAGGACATCAAATGCGGGTACTACTTGGTCTATTATAAAAAGTGATATTGATATGTTAACAGATGTTGCTATGGTAGTAGATACAAACACCTACGTTTTGAGTGTTTCAACATCTGGTGCCATATGGCAATCGAGTGATGACGGTGCTACATTTGGTAGTGCTGCAATTGCAACAGTGGATGCATCATTATATGGCGTTGCCATTGGTTCAAATAAAAAGGCTTATGCATGTGGTTCATATTCATCATCAAATACATATGCTAGGTATAGTGTTGTCTTTACTAGTACATTTTCAAGTGGCTATGCTACATGGGATAGTGGTACATCACCTTCTAGTAGCATGTTAAGATTAAATGGTATTACTTCTTATGATGGTATTAGTATAATAACTGTAGGTAATAGTGGGAAAATATATACTTCTGCAGATAGTGGTGCAACTTGGACCACAAGAAGTAGTGGTGTAACTAGTCATTTATACTCCATATCTTCGACTAGTAGTAGTGTTGCTATGGCAGCTGGTATGTCTGGAACTGTTTTAAAAACATCTAATGGAGGATCATCGTGGTCAGCTATATCGGATCCAATAATCACTTCTAGTGTCTCATTTAGATATCATTGTTTAAGCATGTTATCATCAACTGTTATCTATCTTGGCGGATCAAATGGTGCTATCTATGTCAGTACTAATGGTGGAACTTCATGGCAATATGATAATTATTATATTTCAGCTGGTAATCCTATATATTCATTGGCTGTTTATAGTACCACCGTTGGACTTGCTGGTTCAATGAAGAACTCAAATGGCTTTTATAAAAGAGTAAATAGTCCTAGTTCCACACCTACAGGACGCCCTTCTCCAATGCCGGTTGTTGGTCTAGTTCCTACACTTCAACCAACTGCGATACCTACTGCCACTCTAATTAATGGTGCGTTTATTGCAAAAGCAACTGATTCAACTTTGAACGCGTATGTAAGTGCTACATGGCTATCGTCAACGATTTGTATTATGGTCGGAAGTCAGGATAGCGATGGTGTAATTTCAGTATCAACTAACGCTGGATCAACGTGGTCATCTACTGTCATATCAAGTGATTTCGATCTACAATTTACAGATGTGCATCGTGCTACTATTTCAAGTACAAGGTATATCTTAGCTGTTAACGATGCAGGTGGTATCTATTTATCTACCAATTCGGGCTCTACATGGACCCTTAAAGCTACAGTAGCAACTGAATTACGCGGTGTTTATATTGGTAGCAATGGTGTTGCATATGCAGTAGGTGCACGTAGATCTATCTATAAATCTGACTACACCTCTTCCTTTTCAACATGGACTACAATAACTTATTACTCCGCGAATGTTGTCACACTAAATGATGTATTCAGTTTCGATGGTGTTAATTTTATTGCAGTGGGTAACGGTGGTAATATACTTAAATCCAGTAATAGTGGTACAAGTTACACCGCCGTTTCAGTCGGTGGTGTAAGCAGCGACCTATACTGTATCAGCGGTTTATCCAATTCATATATGGTAGCAGCAGGTGCGAGTGGTAAAATAATTAAAACAATTAATGGCGGTGCAACCTGGAGCACGATATCATCGTCACCTATCACGAGTAGTGTTGTCTTTCAGTATCACGCGATATCTTATGTATCAACAGCAATTATATTTGCTGCTGCAACAAACGGGAAAATATATGTTTCGAAAGATACTGGCATCACTTGGTCCTTGTATCAAACGACCTCTGATACTACATTCAACACATTGAATGCCTTCAGCTCCACTGTAGCGGTTGCTGGTGACGCCAATGGTAACGCTTACTTGCTTACTTCAATAGCACCAACTTATAGTCCAACTATCAAACCAACACCTTCACCAACACTTTCGGGTGGTAAAACATTCACTCCCACTCTTAGACCCACTACTCCTAGACCAACAGGTCCAACGATAGCTCCAACTGCATACCCTACGTTACCAACTGGTCAACCAACTAGCACTCCCAGTATGATGCCCACTAGTATGATCAATTCTGCAGTAGCTTTCAATGCAACAATACTACTTGATGGCATAGATTTATCCTCGTATGTCTTTTCCGATGACGAATTGCTGAGTATCCAAAATGGTGTTGTCGCATCTATTGAATTGGTCGGGATCAGAGCATCGGATGTTGTAGTACTTACAGGAACAGTCGGTAGTTGGTCTACAAATGCTCCCACTGAAGCTCCAACACAGGCACCAGCAGTGCTGACGCTTAGGACCTTATCCGTTAACGATTTATGGAATTCTATTTTCAGTTTCAGTGGTTCAAAGGTGCCTAGGAACTCATTCCGATCGTTAACGTCCCTGAGTCAACTAACATTTAAAGTTAAACTATTTGTGAATCGACTTCAGTACTACAATGTAACGACTAGTGCTTATGAATCTGTGACTGCTGAAGATGCCTTCACCCAGGCTAGTGATGATATTGTGACCGCGATAAGCAGTGGTGCGCTGTTGACCAATATTCAATCTGCGGCTACTACTTTGGGCACTAATTGGTGTGCCAGCATCAACTCTATCTCATTGCTTTCAATAGATAGCAGCGGGACCTTTTTCTACGGCCATAATAGTAAGACACCTACAGCAACTCCTACGAAAAAAGTTACTTCGAAATATTTTGTCGGCACTCTCACGAGAGCTGAATTTATCACGTTAATTACGTTTATGAGTCTCATTTTCTGCGTGCTCGTTGCTCTTTTGGCGTTGTATAAATGCCGCAATTGGTGCGTTGAGTGCTGTGGATTTGATACATCGCAACAAAATTGTTGTAATTACTACTGTGGTTGCCTTGTATCCCTTATTATGATGCCCAAAAATAGTGTATGTTGTGTTGTTCGGTGCATTGATAGATACATCTGCTGCAACTTTGGTCAATATGATGATGAATACAAAGAGCCAGAGCCACCAAAAGGTTGGTGTGGAACTATATGTCATCGGATATATCTCCTATTCTGTTTCGCCTGTGTATGCTGGCGTCAAGTTAGACGTTGTTTCGTATACATGGGATGCTGCCCTACTCCCAATAAGAAGAATGATACAGCTCAAAATAATGCAGCACAACCACCTCAGCCTGTTAGTGCGATGGATAAATTTCGTGGTACCACTAGTACGGCGCCTCCAAGACCAGTTGCCACTAATACAGCTACAGCTACTACAACTGCTGCTGCTGTAACCACTGCAACAACTAACTCGTCTTCGTGGTCTTTCTTTGGTAAAAAACAACAAAGTGCCATGGATAGCTTAGCTGCTACAACCGTGACTGCCACTACTACTCCAGCACCTCCAAAAAGTACACTTCCACCTAGTTCGTTTGATAAGTATGCATCTAAAGGAAGTACATATGGTGGCAGTGCTGCTACAAGTGGACCTGGTGGTGCACCTAATTGGCGCGATAAATTAAAAAGTAATCCCGCACCAACAGGTGGTACTGCAGGAAATGCTGGTGGTAATAAATACATGCAAATGGATAAGTTTGACAAATATAAAAAATAATGGAACGATATATACTCCAAGACGCTGCTGAAGCTAGTGCAAATATGTTTTGATACAAACCTGTAAATAATAAGAATGATTCATAGAAGAAGAGGTCAGAGGACACCGGTATTTCCGGGGTTTTCAAAAAAAAAGAATTCTAACATAATAGGATATAGGTAATCTGATCACCACAACCTTGAACATACCTAACTGTCATGGTTCAGCATTTCACGTTCGGTGTGACGGTGGCGTTCACATTGAACTATATTATTGGCACGGGATTCTTGACACTTCCATGGGCATTTCAGCAAACTGGTTGTCTAATAGGAATAGCTATTCTGGGTATAATGACTCTTTTTGCAATGATTTCTGCTTGTTTAATTGTCGAAAGTATGGCAAGAGCAACATTGTTATCGTCTAATCTCGTAAGGAATGACGATGTTGAAGATGTGGTAGTGAATAATGACTCAACTTTGTATCAATCAGTAACCTCATTCCCTTTTCATGATGATGGTGGGATTGAATTAAAATCACCAATACGATTACCAGAAGTTGATGACGATGATGATGATAATATTGATGATATAATTATCCCATCACAAAGAATTAAAAGTAATAATCATGATTACGTTCATGACATTGATAAAGTTATTGTTGGTGAGCATAAATTCGAATTAGGTGATTTATGTGAAATATTCTTAGGTAAACAAGGACGATATGCTTACACTGCAACTATATGCGTCTACTTGTATGGCACATTATGGGCCTATGCGACAGTATTCGCAAAGGCTATGACAACTCATTTAAATATAGGGAAATACTCTTACGGGTTATATTTACTTCTGTACGCATTTCTTGTGGTACCACCGTCATTATTAGAATTATCAGAACAGATTGTAGTACAGGTTATCTTGTCTTTTTGCCGCATATTGATGTTATTACTTATGGTGGTGACTATATTTAATGCCTATGCATACAGTGATGTCAAAGCATTCGATGGATTCGATCATCAAGCAATGATGGAAGAAGAGGATGTTTATGCCATAAACGTTCATAAGTTATATATTCTGTTACCTATTGCTGCATTTGCAAATATATTTCACCACTCCATTCCAGGGCTTTCGGAACCTGTTCTAAACAAGAAGTCGTTGAGTAAAGCGTTTTGTCTGGCATTACTTATATCTTGTGTTGGATACGCAGCTATTGGTGTCGTTATTTCCACATATTTTGGATCATATACTATGGTTGCTTCTAACCTCAACTGGTCCGAGTACGTCGGCACGAGCTCATCGCATAGTTTTCGTGTATTGGCTTCCATTGTGTCGTTTTACATCGTATTATTTCCAGCTTTTGACGTTGCTTCAGTCTTTCCATTATGCGCCATTACTCTTGGTAATTCAATGTATTCCGCTTACAATAGTGCCAAAGCTTCCACATCATTAGTGAACTGCAAACATAGTGACGAAGATTTCACTTTATTAACTCAAACAAGTGGAGAAAGCGCTGTTGATGAGAGCAGAGAAAGTAAAATGAAGCGGAAATATTTCAGATTATTAGCATCAGTGCCTCCCATAATTTGCGCTTACTTTATGAGTAACTTAGGACAAATTACTGACTTTACTGGTATTACTGGGTTCTTTATAGCGTTCATCTTCCCAGCGATGCTGTCGCGTGCATCAATAAGCAAGCTGACCAAGTTGAATCTACCGACAAGAACTTATTACACCACTTATTTTACCTCAAATTATATGATAAATTTAACACTTTTATTCGGTATTGGACTGACTCTGTATGTATTGATCTCGTTTATCGCCTTCGGTCCCCCAAATGAATAGAAATAAAATGATTATTTGTAAACTATTGTCAATTATTATATTACAACAAAAATACTTAAGCACTTGATCCGCCAGTAGAGGAAGCTGCCTCTTCTTTAGCTTTTTTAGCTTCTTCATTTTCCCTTTCAATATCAGCTATTAATGCAGTTAACTGCTCTTCTGGTAACATTTCTACTAATGAATCTTTTCTAATAACTGCTATATCCATATTTTTAGATCCTGAATCAACAACTTCTAATAAAGCTTTAACTGTTAAACGTATACATTCTTGATCTTGTAAACCAGCAGACCAATTTTTTTCTAAAAATTCTCTAACAGCTTTTTCATTTCTACCACCAATAGCATTTGCTTTCCATGCTGAATATGTACCTGCTGGATCAGTTAAATATAATTGTGGTGTGCCTTCGGGACTAAATCCAGCAATCATTGAGCTCACACCAAATGGTCTTACACCACCACGTTGAGTGTAAGATTGTTGTGTTTTAGCAATAAATCTAGCCATATAATCAATAGATGGTGCATCTTCACAAGTTAATCTATACGATTGTGCCTCTATTCTTGCCTTATTTATCAATACACGGGCATCTGCAGTAAAACCAGCAAATGCTATAGTTAAATGGTCATCTAATCTCGCTATTTTCCTTATTGTTCTTGCATCTTGTAACTGTGCAACTGCTTTTCTTTCTACACCTAATACCACACAACTTTGACCTCTTATTCCAACTACTGCACTACCACGTTTTACTGCCTCCATGGCATATTCAACTTGAAACAAGTGCCCATCTGGGGAAAAGACAGTTATAGCGCGATCGTACGACATTCGGACGTAGTCAAAGGACGAGGAGAT
>JACCDO011046337.1_pt1 | contig 29492 bp, 36 predicted proteins | sample 7446101 | NCBI WGS metagenome assembly JACCDO01 (sample SAMN15323440, study PRJNA562643) | freshwater metagenome | isolation source: river surface water | place: USA:Blue River Watershed | collected 2017-08-16
GGAAGGGGGGTTTGGAGTTTTTCTCGAGGGGTAGAGGGGGTAGGGGGTCGGCGGCGGCGGCAGAGGGGGGGGCTGGGCCTAGACTAACCGAATCGCTGCACCTTTTCCTATGATTCTTTCAGGCATTATGCCTCCTTCTCGCATCCGTGTTATTGAGATCGCAGAGGGAGAGAGCGTTTTTCTGAAAGTTCGATCTACCTATCCCATTACGATTGAGTTTCAGAAGGCGACGCTGGTAGTCTTTGAGCAGCTGGGAGGGGTTTTCACGCGCTTTGCTTCCGAGAGGCCTGCTTGTGTAGAGAAGGTGGAAGAGATGGCCGAAACCCAAACAGAGGAGGAGGACTACATGGAAACCCAAACCATGGACGATTCGGGCGAGACTCAGATCGATGTCTAGATTCTCTATGGCAAGGGGCTAACCAAACCATGTCCGCTGTGGATTGTGTCGTTGGCGTGACAGAAACCGCAAGATTAATGTTAGGAGATCCTGAGATTTCGTTGCGTAGTCTTGATGGGGTTTTCCCGGATGATGCTCTTGTTTGTATCGATTTGAAGGGGAGGCTTCAAAAGATTCATTTGTCTCCAAGTGTTTATGTCGATAGGAGTACAGTTATCGAGATGATGAAAGCTGGGGCTATCCGCGTTTCTGTGTCTGGATGGGAGACTTACCATGGAGGGTCATATTCGCTTGGCTTTTTTCCCCCCACTCACTAAATAACAATATGGCTGTTTTGTTGTTTCCCCTCGGGGCTGCGTCTGGTGTTTCGTGCCGGCAGGTGTTCTTGTGTGCATCCAAGTCAACATGATGAAGAAGATTGTGAAGGGCTTGGCGGATGTTATCGTAGACAATATCTTGGAGTTTCATCCCAAGCGTAGTACTCTCCTTGTGACTGTGGGGAAGGAGTTGAGAATTGATCAGAGAGATGTTTGTGTTATGAAGAGGGAAGAGAAGTTTGGGTATATAGAGATTCGGTTTATTGACGATGATGATGAAGATCTGACTCCTTTTTTGTTGCCTACAGGAGGGGATCCAGATGGGATTTGCATTTTTGAGGGGCCTGCTTGTTTATACTGTGGTGATCTTAAAGAGGGGGATGTTATGAGGGGTTTTGCTGGGGATTTGATGGTATTTGAGAGTTCTCCATTTATTGGCCCGAGCACCGAGTTGAGCTGGCTTACTGAGTTGTCCCGTCGACGAGCCTGGGTTTGCGACAATTTGATTGACTTATTTAACATGAAATGGTGATGGTTTGTTGTTTCCCTTCGGGGCTGCGCCTGGTTGTTCGTGCCGGCAGGTGTTCTTGTGTTCCCCAAGCCCAAGTCCAAGTTCAAGGCCTGGCGGTATGTGCCCTTCCAAGTATCCTTACTGGCAGGAGTACAAGGATAGGGTGCAGGCCCGTAGTCGTCTAGGCGGGGAGATGAAACTCTATTTCGATTTAGGCAAGGCGGTGATCCGTGTAGTCGAAGATGCAGACATGGTAGAGTACGCAGACATGATTTGCATGAGGGAGATTGAGCAAGATCCAATCGATTGGGATTTCAACGTAGAGGATGCGCTGGGAGAGTCGGATGCTCTTGGCAAGGCGGTCTTTGCTGTGTACTGGTGGGAGTGACGTTGAGGAGGATGAACGCAAAAAGGAAGATAGGGAAGAGGATTGAATCGATTAATTGCTTGATGGTGTAATCTTCACCAAAGTTTGCTGTTATTATGATTACATCCATTGCTACAGACATGGAGCGACAGCTTCAACGTCAGCGCCGTGAGCCTTATGTTTGGCGGCGGTTTATTGACAACCCCAATCCTTATCCGCGCTTGAAGTTGGTGGAAGAGCCCAACCAGGACATCTTCATGAACATCATGAGCAAGCACCTTGACGAGATGCCCTCCGAACATCGGGAGAAGATGCGTCAACTGAAGGGCAATATGGAGGAGTCTCAGTGGAGCAAGAAGGTGTTTTTATCTCAGAAGGAGTTCACCACCTTTCCAGCTTCTTATGGTGGGTGCAAGAAGATTGGGAGGTCGTATGGGTCTTCGATCACGTTTATGCCTTCCAAGATTGTCAACACGCTCTACTCAGACACCCATCGCTACTTGGACTTCGTGAGCTGCTTCCCCACCATTCTATGTGGAGCGTTTCAGCATCTGGACACTCCTGCCATCAAGCTCTACATGACCAACAAGGACGAGATCTGTCAGTCGTTTTATCGGGAGCATGGAATCACTGCATCGGAGATCAAGGAGGCATTCAATGCCATTCAAGGCGCGTCTCCCAAGCTTCCTAGTGACTGCGGATTGGGTCCTGGTAAGGAACACAAAGTGCGCATTTTGAGCGAGCATCCTATGATCTTGGACTGGCAGAAGGAGTTCATCATGATCACCATGGATATCAAAGAGCGGTATCCAGACTTCTATGCTGGGATGTGTGAGAATGCCCGTCTCGAGGGAAAGTCGGATCACCAATATGGCCGAGTTCTTCACTACTTCTGTGCGGATATTGAGGATGCTATGATGAGGACCACGATCAAGCTTCTTCAGGATGGTCACGACGACGATCTTGCCCACAACTTTGTTCTCAAGTTCGATGGTGCATTGTTCCCCAAGAGTACTGTATATGATGAGGATGAGGCAATCCACAAGATACAAGCCGCCATTTATGATGAGCATGGGCTTCATATGAGGATTGCTTTCAAGGACATGTCTTCCTATCGCTACACGGATTGTGGGGTGGACATTCTGGTCAATGCCTACGAGAAGTGGAAGAAGAACTTCGACAAGAAGTGGTGCAAGTTCTTGAACCCGGACAAGTACGGGTACATCACGAGCGATGGGACTTACAACCTGGTGGGATATGGTCAGAGTGGAGCCGGGGGGACTTTTGGCTTCATGAATGCCGAGGACAATGAGGACTTCATCAAGAGGTGGGTGACTGATCCCAGCAAGATCATCTATCAAGGTATGGACTTTGCTCCTCCCCCTCTTCAATCCAAAGAGGGGTACCTGAACACCTTTCGTGGCTTCGCGGCTTCTCGGGAGCTTTGTGACATGGAGGATGATGAGATCCAGAAGAGGGCGGAGATGTGGAAGAGACATGTGAACATCATGGCGGGCAACAAGGAGGACTACGCCACCTACTTGCACAAGCTGATTGCGCACATCATCCAGAAGCCTGGGGAGAAGACTGGCGTGTGTGTATTCATCCGATCCATCCAAGGTACAGGCAAGGACCAGTTCTTCAAGATGCTGTCTTCGATAGTGGGACATTCCATGTGCCATACTGCGAGCAACATGGACGAGCTGATGAACAAGACGTCCATTCTTCAGAACAAGCTCTTGCTGTGCATCTCAGAGGTGAGCTACAAGGATTTCAAGGCTCACAATGAGGAGATCAAGCACATGATTACTCGTGAGGTGTTCACCGTCAAGCATTTGTACCAGAATCCGTTTGTGGACCGTCTTTTGGTCAACATCTTCATGTTCACCAACTCTTATGGCGGAATGAGCATCACCATGGACGACAGGAGGTACTTCATGCTGGAGGCCGATGGCACTTATGCCGCAGATCCCGTCTATCATGAGCCCTTCAACGATTACATCATGGACAAGGACAATCAAGTGGCAGTCTTTCGCTGGTACAAGGCCATGGACATCGAGGGCTTCAGGCCCATGTCGGAGCGTCCTGTGACTCATGTGCAGAAACTGATGGCATCTCAGACCAGCAACCACATGGCCTTTTTCCTAAAGGAGATTCTTCCTGATTGGATATTGTGGGCTAGTCCAAATGGGCGAGAGTTTAAGGCGATCTCTGACGACAAGTTGAGGATCAAGTCTTCGTGTTTCCATGAGGCATTCAAGATGTACTGCGAGAAGATGAAGATGAACAACTTGGACACCGCGCGCAAGGTAGAATCATATGCGACCCAGCTTCTTCAAGAAGCCGCTGCTTCCTGGAGGAAGTATACTCCGCATGGCATTGATCCTTACGAGACAAAGAAGTGTCATGGCATCATGTACAAGATAATCTATGTCCCTGCTATTCAAGAGTGGATCAGCAGCGTGGCTCCCGATTATGAGGCAGAGGAAGAGGGATTGATCGAGGAGTCCTCACGTTAAGAATAATATATTCGGTTATAATTTTCACCAAAGAGGTCGTAGATTAGAGCTGTGCTGGGGACACACTACTAATCGCTAGACTATGTATTAAGAATCGATCTCCCTGCTAAGACGAAACAAGTACTTGTATTCTTTGGTACTGCGGTCGACATCTTCGTCTACATACACGTGGTATGCCTTATTGGGACCCTCCTCACATCCCAACTGGCGATCCCACAGAAACCTATCCCTCTGCTCAATGCTGGTCACAAAGTAGCGGTAGGTAACATTGGTGGTGGTGGAGTTGCGGTACAGCTTGATCTCCTTGGCCTCAAAGGCGTCGTCCATGATGCTGCGAAACACATTAAGCAGCCGGCCCTGGCGATTGGTCAGGATGTTGCCCTCCACATCATAGAGAATCTTCGCATACATCGTCCGATGATCCACCAGACGAATCGGCCATCTCCGCGTCTTGGCGCTCAAGCTCGAGCTCTCGTTGGAGGTCTCTGTGGTCTGGGACTCCGGGTTCTCCATGATGGATCACGGCTGTGGTATAGTGCATGGCATAGGTGGAAAGGTTATCACACAGGGCCTGGCTGCACCAGAACATCTCCGAGCAGTTCTCTGGCATGAACAGGTTGATTGCACGATTCTTCCAGGCCCGTTTGCAGTAGAGGTCCCGAAACGTGTTGTGGGTCATCTTGGGGAAGATTTTGGATTTCTTGGTCTGGTAGTAGTCTCCGAACTTGTGGGCGTAGCGGCGCAGCTTGACAATGCCCTGGGCCACTGTGGCGATGGGTGCCAGTAGGGGAATCGCGCGCTCCTCCTTGCCGGACTTGAGATCTTTGGCAATTCCACTCACAATGGCCTGATAGTCCGACACAGGGGAAGACCTCATCTGAAGGGTACTGCAGAGCTCCCACTTGCGGCGTCCCGTAAGCAGGCAGCAGGCCTCCAACAGATTGAGGCTGTTCTTGCGCTTGGTCCAGTCCAGATTCTCAGTCTCGCACAGCATGGTGGCCTGGTGGATCATCTGGTCGACTTCTTCGTCCGTGAAGTTGTAGCGCTCCGAGGCTCGGCGGGAATGGCGGTGGTTGTCCGTGAGCACATGCTGCTTGTATTCGTTGAGCTCTATCTGCATCTGGGCGGAAGGAACAAACTCGTAGTAGAGGGGATCAAAGACTCGGATTTGGTTGACTCGTTCTTGCACGGTGGGATCCAGGAAGCACCCCTTGCGGACTTGGGCCCATCGGATCTTGCGCGGGGACTCTGCGATCTCCGCTAGCTTCTGGCGGTCTTGTTCATGGAGGCCGGGGCTCTTCATAATCAGCATCACCTCATGGATGCACTTGGGGTTAATGTAGCGCTCGTCCTTGGCAATCCTCTCGCGGACATGTTTCATGAAGGCGGTCATGTGGAAGGCGTGGCTGGATCCGCTCAGGTCTTTCAGCATCTGGATGGCCCCCTCCTTGTCTCGGTCCTCCATCAGCTTCTTGATCACCGGGGCATACCGGATGCGCTTGGGCTTATCTAACAGGGACCTGGCGACAGCCATACTGGATCTGGAGATACAAAGGCATTTTTGAGCAATTACCACTGTGCTTCATTTCCCTACGCGGTTCTACAACAGGCATGCTTCCTTCAGGGCGATTCATGAAACTGCGAATCCCATTTGCATTGAGTTTCGGTTCTTCCTTGGGGACAAGTTTAGGCGGTCTGATAAAGTTCTCAATACCGTGCTGACCAAATCCAAAGGCCGCTTTGCGGTTATAGCGGACATCCTTATACTGATAGTCCGTCCAGGGATAGAGCGCGGCTACGGGATCCGATATATTAACATGCAGGCCTGCATTATAATAGTTTTCATGGGTGGCTGCAGCGTGCCAATCAATGTGGGGGTTGTAGACCTCTGCGTGAACGCCGTGTACTTTGGAAACATGCAGCGCCTGCGATCCTCCGAGAGAATGCCCCGTCGCGATCACATTTTCCCGCCCATATTTTCGAACCAAATCTCCGGTAACGCGCTCTGCATTTCGAAAACGGTGGCTCAAATTTTGTCCCGCGCCCGCCAAAAACATGTCCGAAGTGACGTCGCGAAACCCCCTGCTTTGAAAGAACGATTTGGCGTCGCCCTTCTTCCCCCAGTCGTGAACGTCTGTACCTCTAAACGCCACAATGACCTTGCCGGACTTCTGGTGCTGATAAACAGTGCGGTCCGTGGTGGTGTATTGCGGGAGAATGTCCAAACCTTCTACCGCGCGATTTCGAACGTCTTTTTCGTACGCCTTTTTCGAAAGAAGCGCGAAATCCACCTCGCGATTCAAATTTTGAGTTTCGGCGGAAACGGGGTTCTTTCCGAGGATGATCGGGACGTGGTGGGCGACTCGTTCGGCAATGTTCTTGACATTGTCCTTCATAAAGTCCCTTTGGTACTTCTTGCTGTACCCTGAATTATTCATTGTCTCTGTGGTGTCTATTGTTGGCAGCAGAAACTAATTTTCATGTTTCCTCCTCGTCTTGGCTTCACTGTGGGCATTATCCACCACCTGCTTTCCCTATCTTCCAACTACCTGGAGCTTCGCACAGTCGGTCAAGAACTGCTCCCCAGCATTGCGCACCGCATCATCCTTCCCGATAAGTGCTTCGCCAACATGAGCTACTGCGAGATCCCGGTCAAAGTTCCCAGGGCCAACACCCAGATCATGGCCTCGGTGAGTCCTGAAGACCATAGCATGCTCAAAGCCATTGCCCCGGTATGGCGCATGAACAACGCCGGCTATGTCATATGCTCCAAGCGCAATGAGGGCAAGTATCGCCTTGTGTACATGCACCGGGTCGTCGCTGGTGGACCCGCCAAGCACCTCAATGGGGACCGCCTAGACAACCGCCGGGAGAATTTAATTCCCACCAAGCCCCGGCGGCCCTTCATCGAGCTGAGCCCCCTGGACCTTTCTACTGGGCATCCTATCGGCGACGCGGATCCCATGCAGACCATCGAGGAGGCCCTGATCTCGGAGCCATTGGGTAAATACTCTACGGTAGTGTATTCCAATAATAATGTATATAACGGGGAGACTCATAATAGTTTGCCGCATGGATTCGGGACCCTGTTGGAGAAAAATAGGTCATGTTTTGGTTGGTTCTTGTATGGACAGTTTAAATCGGGGTGCATTCTGGATCACCCGGACGTCTGTGACCGATTGCGGTACCTGTATGAACAGCCCTACATCCGGCCGATTCGCAGCGCCTTCGTGGTGCGGGCCAACGGAAAGCACGAGCGGCTTGATTGAAACCTAATTAATTGGGTTTCACCGGTGGGCACTTACAGTTGCAGTTGGGCGAGACAGGGGGAGGTGGAGGCGGTGTAGGTAGCGTGGTGTTCCAGATAGTGTAGTTGAGCATTCGGGCCTTGTCGTAATCAAAATGCTCGCAGTCGTCATTGAACCATCCATCCGTGTCGTTGCTATGGGCGATCGTCCAGAGGCAGGCATTGTGAATGTTTCGTTTCGTTAGATAAGTCAGAAACCTCTCGGCCCACGCCTTTTCCTTGGGGGAAGACATTTTCCATCCAATCTCTCCCACGAACCACTGGGAGGCATTCACGTCCAAGGGGATGGTCTGGTTCCATTTCTCTTCTGAGAAATCCGAGTTGAAACTGTACTTATGAACGTCGATCAACGTTCGATTCCACGTGCTTGTATTTTTGAGGAGGAGACCCATCTTTTCGCAGTCGGTGCCCCAATCGACGCATCCGGGGAAGTAGGTGAATCTGCTTGGAAAATGGTCCTCAATCTTTTGAATAACGCGCTTGTGTAAATTAGCCGCATAGAAGGGGTCGTCGCGCTGGATCTCGTTAAAAATCCCGACCCCTTGGACATTGGGATAAACCTGAAACCGATCGAGAACATGGATCCACGTGTTCTCGAAATCCTCCATCGTGATACCTTCATCGGGGACGGGGCCTTGATGCGTTGCCCATGTGCGGTGGTAGTCTAGAATGACCGTCATGTTGCGCAGCTGGCACTCCCGAACGAGATCGTCTAGTTGCGACAGATCGTGCCCGCAAATGTATTCGTACGAAAAGGGGATGCGAATGGTGTTAATGTCCAGAGTTAGTTGCAGCGCGTCCAAGTAAAAGTAGGGAGGGTGTTTCCACGAACAGACTGGGGATTTGGCAGGGGTCTCCAGCCCATAAAAATTCATGCACCGAATGGGGTCTGGTAGGGCGTGCGCTATGGCAGCCAGAACCAACAGTATGAATATGAACATTGTGTTTGGTGTATATTACTGGTACAGGAAATAAAAAATGATCTGGCGCATTTCCGTCCGCGACCTCAAGCTCATCGTCGACCTCCTGCGAGACATTCTTCTGCAGATATGGATGGAGTTTGACACCAACGGCATCAAGTTCCTATCCGTGGATCCTGAAAAAGTGGCCTCCATTGACATGAAGCTGGCGCCCTCCCAACAAGAGTACAAGTGCTCCGAGCCTTTTGTTTTCAGCTTCTACCTGCAGTCCCTCTTCAAGATCTTGAGGGGCGCCAACAAGAATGAGGTCGCCGTGTTCACCTGCTTCAAAGACAATCCCGATCACATGGTGGTCCGCATCACAGGGAACGACGCACAGTGTTTCGTCATTCACCGCATCAATGAGCCCAAGCCCGAGTATATGCCCATCCCCTTCACGAACCCCAACTTTTACCGGTTGGAGATGGGCGGCGACGATTTCTACACCATGATCCGCGACCTCGGGGCCGTGGGCAAGCTGCTGGAGGTGTCCGCCAACGAGGAGAACCGCATCAGCTTTGGGACTCGTGACGCTCTCGGGACCACCGCCGAGTACGTAGTGGAAAAAATGTTAGCTGACAGGCCATTCCCCCCACAATTCTATATCATCAAGTACATTGAGAAGTTTACCAAGCCGGGACTTACCGAGAATATAGTCGTAGAGTTTGTGGAGGGCAACCCCATCAGATTCGTGTGGAATATGGATTACGGGTATCTAGCCTTGAATGTGGCGCCGTTGCCCGGAAAGTCCACCCCTTGATCTCGCAGATGCGTTTCCACAGAGTGTCCAGTACCTGGATGCGGGAGGGGCTCTTGAGCAGGGGAATGGCGGCGGCCATGCGGGTCCATCCCAGCTCCTCGCACAGTTTTCGAATGACGTAGGGGTAGTGCAGCATATTGACCCGCTGGTCGGATACCTGTTGATAGACTTCACGTAACGACAAAAACAATACAACCAACATTTTTTCGTGCTTGGGACTTAACTGGAAGGCCGGGCGCCCCCGAATCAGGTTGCCGATCTGGTTGACGTTGGCATAGTACTTGGTCAATTTGAGGCGGTGAAGGATGCCCCGAATGACCCAGTAGTTGGTCTGCTTGATGTTGTCCGCCTTCATGCACTTGAGAACCTGGTCCACCACAGCGCCAGGAACTCGGCGCCGCTCCTTGCCCTGAAGTCGGGCCAGCCAGCTGCGGAAATGGGATTCGCGCTTGTAGAAGTTGTCCGAGTATTTACGGGGGCGGTAGAGCTGGCGCGACGACCGGATGAATTGATCTGTGGATGAAGGTACGGTAGTGAACCCGCAGTGGGTGCAGACCAGCAAATCCGCCCGCTGATCCAATACGGTGTCGGTCACGCTGAAGCAACGAGAGCATTCCCATACATTGAGTTTCTGAGAAGAATTGCGAGCACGAGAAGGAACAAACTCAAACGTAAAGGCAGGCACCACAGGCGGGATGCCATGGTCAAAAATGCACGGCATTTGGTTAATGGAGGAAACATTGAGGCGTTTGGATACGGAAAAATGGGGACCCTTTAGGACGTGGACGATGCTGCGCCAGACGCCGTGTCCCACTTGAAGGCCCTGGGGAGAATCGCCATCATGGCCCGCTTCAGGTACTTCAGGTTCCCGCGGAAATCCTCCTGGCAGCTGATTTGGATTTGGTACTGGGGTTTCCCGGAGAACCATAAATGGGTCAGGTTGCTGTGGGGATCTACATAGACGCGACGGAAATGCACGCAAAAGGTTCGATTGTCATAGATCACGAAATAGGTCGACCGGTCCGTCCATACGACCGTGTGGTAATAGGCCGCATTGGGGAGCATCAGGAAGTACTCGTGCTCAGTCTCCTCCGTCACAATCTCCATGCGGTCAAAGGCCCGGCTGGGGATCTTCATCTTGAAGACGAGCTTCTCCAGGACATTGCGCCGCGTACAAATGGGTTGGTAGTACGAGTCGTTCAGATCCACAATGTACTCCTGGAATTCGGGATAGAGACGCTCAATGACGTTGTGCGCTGGAACAAAGTACCGGATGGTGTCTGGCTGAAACATAACATCGTAGGAGTTAGTGGCGGTAACGAGTTTCATGGCATCAAAGAAATCAAAATGGACAAAACCGGGGGTCTCCCGCGTTCCCAGCGTAACAGTGGTCCGGGTCACCATGTCCCCTCAAAGACCACGCGCTCGTTGGCTCCCAGGAACTTGGGCTGGTTCTGCTGCGGCCAGACGGTGCCCAAGAAACGACCCAGGGGAAGAGTGTTAGCAGTGTTGTAGGCGGAGTCCATGACGCCCTGCTGGACCGCCATGGCGTGCTTCTGCAACGGATCCGGAATTGGCATTCCCTGCAAGTGAAAAGGGATTCCGCGCGGATTCGGCAGGAGCGCGAAACTCCTTACGATGTACGAATTGTCGAGCATTTGGGTTTTGTTTGGTGAAGATTAATCAAACAAGGAAATTAAAAAGAGACGGACGTATGCTTGCCCGGAGACACAGTAATGATGGCGTCGTGCTCAATGAATACGTCTGTTTCGTATGCATATGGACTGGACCCATCGCGCTTCAGGTCCATCTTGATCGTGGTCTTGGTCGTATCAATCCCCGTAATCACCTTGTCGTTATAACCATTCAGAGAAAGATCAAAGACCAACAAAAATTTCCCGGCTTGGTCATTAAATCGAGTAAACACGGGATTTAATGAGGTGGAAAAATTGTACCACTGATCATAGTTTGCGTTGTTATTCATTTGCATTGCAGACATGGCATGTTTGAAATCGCGGGAGGGGTATGGATACATGTAACCACCCGTCCCAAAGAGTTCGGTCGTGGGGTCATTGTTTACAAATGCTAGCGGGGAAATAACGGGATCAAAATCAGGAGGAAGGGCGTTACGGATTTCTTCCAGGTTTTTATACTCTTGGTGAATAGCGTCGTTATAAAGCAACCTGGCCGATTCAACACCTGTCCGGGCCCGCATGCCCAACTCGGCCCACGTATCTTGAACAGAGTCATATGGAATATGATGCATCTGCACAAACATGCGATTCGCAGAGAGATAATTGCCCGGAATAATGGTCGGCTTTTCGCATCGCCCCAGTAGATTATGAGAGGTCATACGGGAATGTACGATCTTATCAATCTGGTCATCAAATTGGGGACTCACTTCGAGTAAATCGGCCACCAACTCAACATCGTAAAAATTGTACTCTACAATTTCCGGGACAATATCTACAGGTACAACGGTACCATTAATCGGATCTCTGTTTGTTAGTGCGGAATATCGAAGATTGCCGCTTGGAAGACCAAACTTTATGGGGACGTTTGCCTTATTTAGTTTAAGAACAATTCGATATCCATTATGGAGAGGAACAAACGTCTGTGAACCTTTACCAAGAAAATTTAAAAGCTCGATGCTAAATCCCCAAGTAGGGATTTTTTCTAGTTTGCGATTTGGCGTCAGTTGCGGAGGGGTAGAAATGTACGTATGGAAATTAGATGTCCTCTTTTTAGAAGCGTCGTTAAAAACCTGAGAATTGATGTTGGGATCCATAAGATTAATTCCATTTACACGGCTTTGGATGTTAGGACTTCCAAACGCAGCGTCAAGTTGAGTGTAAATTTGCAAGTCAGAAGTAGCAGTTTCTCCTTGTTTTAACTGAAGAGTCTGGTTATCTGAAATGTATGGACGAAGCCGATCCACCTCATGGTCCAAATAAAAGTCGGCCATCATTGCGGCTAACATGTCGTGGCGTTCTACTTTTTCAATGAGGGTGTTCCCAAGATAGTCGTATACCTCCACGTCGCGAAAAAACCCGTAAGGACCGCAAATGTCCAGCATAGGAACCGGCTTGCGATGACACTCGATTCCATTCAAGTTTGTTGCTGGTGCACCAAACCATTTTTTCCCTTTACTTGCCAGTGGATCAACAGTAAAACTGTTGTCGTAAAAACTAAAGTCAAACTTAAAATAGACGCGCGCTTTTTTTGTAAGATAGGCGTGATTGATAGGAGGAATATCAATGACGATTTGATCTTCCGCCGTAAATACCTTTCCCGCCCCCGCCTTGAAAGAGCGTGTATACTTCCGCGCCTGGGGGACTAGGGTGGGCCTGATAGGAAAGGGGTTGTTGCTCTGATTGTCCATGGTGAAGATTACCACCAAAAGAAATTAAAACGAAATCGTCGTGTGAAACATAAATCTTTGAGTTTCAGGATGAACGGGCCAAAGAAGGTGATGTGATCTTTCCATGGGTGATCAACGACTGATCCGTCTCGTTGCGCCTACACAGGTACCATGAAACTCATCCCCCTTACCGGCAAGTATGGCATCGGCAAGTACGCCAAGGTGGACAAGGCGGGCTATGTCAAGGCAATGAGAACCACCAAATGTTGGTCCCTGCAACAAGGCTACGTACGTGGTACAGATCCGGAAACCAAAAAAGAGGTTTACCTGCACCGCTTCTTGCTTGGCAGCCCCAAAGGTATTATAGACCATATCGACGGGGATCCGCTTAATAATAAGATTTCCAATCTCCGGGTTATCTCGTCTTCAATGAATGCTAGAAATAAAAAGATAAAGACTCCAAAGTGTCTTGGGGTTTCTTATAATAAAAGAAGCGGGAAATGGCGATCGCGCTTCAAAATAGATGGAAAGTCCACTTTCTTGGGTTGGTTCGAAGAAAAAGATGACGCACGCAGAGCTTATAAAAAAGCTGTGTTGGCGCTAGATCCGTTGTTGGCAATTCGTTATAAAAACGAATGGGCGGACCTTTAATTAAAAAGATATCGTTGTTGCAATTCCGGGGCTAACATTGATGAATGCGTCGTACTCGGCATAGGCATCAATAACACAATCAAATTTCTGTACAATACTGGAAACATAATTTGGATGGAAGTAGCCTCTAATTGTCGTATTCATTCCATTTGTGTTTAGACCACAAATAAGATCATATTTTCCAGTTACCAGTTCTGTATTCAAACCACAAGCAAACTTACAAATTTCACTCTGAGTTGGAGATGCAGTACCAGTTCTTCCATCAATGCATCGCCAGGGGGTATAACCAAAATTAACCCACTGATCCTTACCGTTGTACCAATAAGCGTTAAAATTCTCGAATGTCAACCTCCCCTTTTCTGGAATCGTAGGTCTTGATTTTAGAAGTTCGGAGAATGTCTCGCCAAATCCAGCAAGCAATGAATTTCCCATTAAAGTTGGTTGTGTGAATGGAGTAGTAATACCAGAAGGAACAATCGGAGTGCTCATTTCCATAGCCTTAATACCCTGGCTCTGAGGGAGAACCGTAGAGCCATACTGGAACTCCCATCGTTGAAGGAAATTTCGAACTCTTGCTCCAATAGAGGCAAACCGAAGGTTATTTTCCGTACCATCAGGTCGCATAAACCACAGAATATTGGTAAGAGAGGCTACATTTAGATTCAGAGGTAAAGAGAATTCGGCACTTTGTTTACTGGTGTTTCCACGGTAAGTTCTAAGTTGCTTAGTGTGCACAATCAGAGGCTGTCCTTGGGTACTAGATAGAATCATGGATTCCGCGACAGGTCCAAGTTCCAAAATATGACACACCATGTTAACGTCTGTAATATTCCACCAAAAAATAGCTGGATCGGGAAGAAGGTCCGGCCTATTAATATTTGTTGCTTGACTCCCTGTACTGTAACTTGGCTCGTCTGCATTAAGAACTTGCATTCTTACATCTGGAACAACGCTTGCAGTACCTTGTCCTGGAAGAGGGGCAGCAGTCAAAACTGGGACTTGCTTCGGGGCCATGAACATCGGCTTAAACTTAGAAGCGATAGTTAGAACAATAGTGAATCCGTTATGTAAAGGAACCATCTTATTAGAAAGAAATCCAAGAAAACTCGGAAGGGGGATACAAAAATTAAGAGAAAATGCATTGAAAGGACTGTCGACACTGCGGGTGGTACCAAAGGTTACCAAAGGAATGCCTCCACAATAAAAACTTTTTCCAACCCCAGATGATGAAACAATGTTTACATTGTAAGTACTTGCTGTTGTAAGAGCTGCAGGAAGTCCCAAATAATTAATCAAGGATGCGGTGCCAGTTGCCCCAGTTGTGGTGTTAGTAGTAAAAGTAGAACCGTTTTTGTATAGATTTATTGCGCGACTATATGTGGGATTAGCTTCAGCAAATACATCTGTGTTGGTTGTCTCAAGAAACACATTTAAAGCTGTAATGAATTCATCCATTGTTTGATAAGTTAAAGTGGTATCCCAGGTATACGTAGCCCCGTTGATATCAATTTTAGGCCTACTCATTTGGTAAGGAGGGCCTGTGGCCTGCGCTGGGGTGGATACAGCCTTTACAGCATAGTTTATAGAAGTGTCATTTTGATTAGTAGCCGTGTATGAATTACCTAATCCATGAATTGCTGGACCTTTATGATCGTTATCTGTAAAATCGGAGCCCATATCAATCAGAAGAGACATCAACTGAGGAAGTGAGTCTATGCTTTCCAGAACAGTACTTCCAAGATAATCAAATACTTCTAGCCGTTCAAACACACTCCATGCGCCAGCATCATCTAAAAAAAGATCGGGGACCATTTGTTCTAGAGATCCGTTAACAGCAGGAGTGCCTGGCTTGAACTGACCATTAAGACGAAATTCCAGATAAGAATCCTTGGAAAGGTATGACCTCTGTAGACGGGGAATGTTAATCTGAATCTGATCATCGGGATTGTATGCCGACAGAGTAGATTGCTGCCGGAACAGGTACGATCGCGCCTGGGGCATGGTGGGAGGAGCCCCGAGCCTCAGCTCCTTGGGGAGCACGGTCATTACCTCCATGTCGGAATTGTCGGCCATTGTTTTTATAAAAAGGTGAAGATTACCCGCAAAAGAAACTATTTTGTTTTAGAAAGTCACTGTGGTGGCCACACCGGGAATAATCTGAACAAAGGCGTCATGTTCGGCATAAACATCCAGTACAGCATTCATCATGTTAGTGAGATTGTTTTCGTCGAATTTGGCGTTGAGACGAACAAGAAGACCATTCGTATCGATACCACTGACGACTTCTTTAGAAGAAAGACGAAGATCAAGACCACCAGCAAACTTCCCGCAAATGTGTTGAGGAAACTTAAGAAGAGGTGGAACAGTGCTAACGTCTTTAAATTCATTTCTGTTATATACTTTAAAGCCCCCCGTAGTTGGATTCCTAGGATTTGCTGGCCCAATCAACAAGTCGGTTTGGTATTCAAACATGTTAATAGAAGAATTGCTAGTGGATGACTGGTCCGGCCAGTGACCCTTGGGCCCAGTCTTCATGAGCTCGGCGTACGCTTGCTTGAATCCGTAACTCTTGAAAAAATCTGCGGAACCCAAATACGAATTTCCATACTTGCTTACAGGAACCGTGGAAGACCTAGCACTAACACCCGCGAGTTCAGGGAGGAACGACGAACCATACCGAAAAGAAAAACTCTCCAGATAATTGCGAATGCGGTGACCATAAGCAGGGAATGCAAGATCGTTCTGCCATAAAGCCGGTCTCATTCCAAACCGGATGTTACGAAGAGACACCACATTCAAATTAAGATCCATACCAATAGCACTAGTCTGATCTGGTTCCTCGTACCCTTTTACAAGGTCTGTAAAATAACGATAAAAAATGGAAGGAATAACTAGTGGTCCAGATCCATTGGAAGCTAGAACAAGGTTCTCGGCATCATTTCCTAACTCCATCACCTGTGCGCAAAACTCCATATTTGAAATACCCACATCCAAAATTGTACACTGACCCACACTATCCTGAGTCTTCCTTGCGCCGGTTGGATCTGGAGCAACAGGAGGAGTTATCGGTGTGTAGGGGGTTGGATCTTGATTGCATCCATAGCAAATAAAGGCTTGGTTCACACTGTTGAGGAATAGATCAATAGAAAACCCGTTATGAAGAGGAACAAACTTTGTGCTAAAGTTTCCAAGAAAAGAAAGGAGAGGGATAGCAAACTCCAACGTCACAAACCTCTTTGTACCAGGAGTTCCAATAAAAGATTCATTCCAGAACTGTCCAACAATTTCTTCGCCCGAATTGGCAGTGCGGAATTCAAGTCCGTCGGGAACGTCTCCTGAAGTGGACGGGAATGCCGCAATGGAACCTTGAAATCCCTGTGTAGACTGCAGTTTGGAATTAAATGATTCAATGGAAGTGAGGTTGTCGTTAAGCATGCACACGAGGGCAGGAATGTTGTTGACTTGCTCAATTAGTGTACCGCCCATGTAGTCATATACCTCCATACGGTCAAATAAGGAATAAGCACCAGCTCGGTCAAATGAAACAGCGCCCGCTCGAGTATTCGCAAAAAGAGGAGACTGGATGTCCATATTAAGTCGGAACCTCAGATACGAGTCTTTAGATAAATAAGTTCGCTGAAGACGTGGAATGTTGATACGAATTTTATTGGACTTGCCCACCGTGTATTCCGTGTACTCGCTACGTTGCTTGAATAGATAGGATCGGGCCTGGGGAAGCGCAGGAGGCGCCGACATGCGCAGCTCAGTGGGAAGAGTCTCGTGGGCATTCATGTTTGTAAAAAGGTGAAGATTACTCGCCGGGGGAAACTAATTTATTTTTGTCTATTCAATGGGTGTGATGTGAAGCAGGATCGTTATATTTGTTGTGTCCGCATCTTGAGGCGCACCTTCAGTTCCTAATCCTAGTGCCGTACGAGCAGTTCCTCCGATCGTGAAATTCGACCCAACTTTCGAGATTCCAAGACGGGTATTGCTTGTGTTTCCATCTGTGCGCAGAATAAATCCACGAGGCATAAGAGGAAGCATGGCGTTGTACAACAGCCCTACATTTGCGTATGTTCCAGCAGGAATAGTGACGGTTGATTCATCTAGAGTAAGAGTGTCGTTTGTTCCGGCAGTAATCGTCACACTCGCATAAGGATTTGGACCCAAGGCCGTGTACATGTCATTGGGATAATAGTTTTGGGTCAATCTTCGGGTCTGGCTCTGTTGATAACATACAAACTTTACGGGAAAAGGTCCGTCGTTTATGCGGATTACGCGGGTGCCCATCCCATAGAACAGACCGTTGGCCAGATCGCGAACCCCCAATGCAGGAGTGAGCATGGGAAAATTGGGTTCGGTGTACATCTGCGACCACAGAGAGTTCATGTTCCAGGCGAAATAGGCCTGCTGGTTGGCGGCCTCGGTGGCGTTCAGGGGTTTTACGGTCTCAAAGTTGCAGTATGTTGCCTGCACCAAGCACTGCTTCCCGGCGATGTTCTTTGGGGGGTAGATGATCTCATCAAGAATAAACGAGGAGACGCACCGCTCCAATCCTGCGGTGGTGCAAAACTTATTGACGGTGGCGGGGCCGGTGATTTGCAAAACGGTGGGCGTCATTGGTGAAGATTACTTGGAAAAGAAATTAAACTATACAATCAGCGGTGAGAATCCGTCCGGGATCGTGGGCTGCATTCCCATCTGCACCTCCCACATCAGCTCGGAAGGATACTCTAGCAAATTGCCGTACTCGTCTCTCAGCGTCAATCGAATGAACCGGATGTCCTGGTCCAAAGCCAAAGACGCCTCACTGTAGTCGTTGTTCTCGTAGTGGATGTGGCTGCCATACCCGACATGGATGGGAATGCACGTCAGGAAATTGGACACGGGGATGTTATTGATTGTCAGGTTTGTGTATACGTTAATGCAGGTGGGGCCTTTCAAAATAACGGGAGGGAATGCTGAGGTGGATGTGGAAGCAATCGCTTTATCAGGGAAACCCAAATATTTATTCCCGGTGGAGCTAGCATCGAGGGCCATGGCGGGGCAGAATACAAAACTCAATTGATATGGATCGTACGTGATGGTGATGGGTTGGCGAGCCCCACCTTGTGTTGCGGGCGCGCCGGCGGTCTTGAGGTTGGTGGTCAGGTAGGCGGCGAGGGAATCATGCGTCCAGTTGCCCTTGAATATCGGGACACGGGTTAGTACCCCGTCCGTCGCCTTGACCACAATCTCCGTGTCCTCTGGGATGCTCTTGAAGACGTGCCAGATGTCCATCTTCTGCAGGAGGATCTTCTGTTGGAGGTAGCTCCGCTTGTGGCTCTTGGGGATCACCCAGCCCAGGTCCATGTTGGAGCTGCTGAACTTGCTGCTGGCTTGCTTGCTGTTTAAAGTGAGCAGCCGAGTGGTATTTATAGACTCGGTCCCCGCAAGTTGCTGGGTCGTCAGGAGGAAATTCTTCTCGTCGAAACTCATCGGGGTCTTTGGTGTCGATTGCCTTTTCCAAGCAATTAAAATAGTCCTCGACCTGCTGCTTCTTCTCGCCCAATGGCAGGTTCTCGAAAAACAACTCCCGCATAAAGGCCAGCTCCGCCTTCAGGTTCTCGCGCGCGATAAACTTTTCCATTGCAATGCCACTCACGGAAGCTCAACGATTGGCGTTTCTGAAGGGGAGGGAGAAGCGCATGGCCAATTTGGAGAAGAAGAAGTTAGAGGACAAGGAGGCGCTCGAGAACGAGATCCTGCGATTGCTTCAGGAGGAGGAGGAGGACGCCGCAAAGGCCCCCGAGAAACCCAAGGTCACTCGTAAACCCCGCAAGACTAAGGAAGCTAAGGTCCCCGTGGACGTCAAGATCGACCCAGACCCTTCCGAACCCGAGACGGAGCCCGAGGCAGAGTCGAAGGCCCCCGAACCCATCAAGACGGAAGAGGTCAAGTCCCAGCCCCAACCCCAACCTCAACCCGCTGTAAGTCAAGACCCTGCTCCCCCAACACTTTCATTTGACGAAGATGCGATTGCCAACAAAGTCGTGGCCATGTTGATGGAAAAAGGTATTGGAGTTCCTCCGCCGCATGGGGATGCACCCGCGCTGAAGACCAAGAAAGCTACCGTCGCCCGCAAGACCGCGAAACCCAAAGACACCACCGACTCCAGCACTTCTGGGTTTTCGCGCTCCTTTCCGCCTGCGCCGGCCAACTTTTCGTGGATGTAGTGAGGTCACCAAAGATAATGCCATGCGAACCATCCCGCGGAATATTTACGACTAGGGTCCCCTTCTCCTTTGTGTCGGGCTCGGTAGGAGGCTCTGCGCTTGGCGTCGTTGTGGTTCTGAGATGAATAAGAACCAAGCGCCTTGTCCTTGTAATGCTCATAGCCTTTTGCGCCGAAGCCCACCTTGACTTCGCGTTTGGTCTCTTTGTTACGAAGGATGGCATTGTACTTTTTGGCCCCCGTGGCCTTCTCGAACTTAACAAACGAATACTTTGAGGAGGGATACATGCATTTGGTAAAGATTACCTTTTAGAGAAACTATTTACACATAATTTGGACGTCCGAATTGGGGACGTCTAGGCCATGGACCCATACTCAAACCAGCAGCACTTGACCCTCCGGGTGGTGGAGGTTTGGGGGGACCCTTTGGAAGATCTGGATAAAAACTGGTTGTTATTTTGTAATCGCGCTTTAATTTTTCAAGTCGTTCCTTTAATACGGGCAAAGTCACTTCTGATTCACGAAGAGATTCTCGAATATGTTGTTTGGCATGTTCGTCAACCTTGATGCGTCTCGCACCAGAACGCGAATAACCAGTCTGAAGGATGTCCCGCCAATTTACTTGGCTTTGTTCAAGTGTATCAATTCTTCTTCTTAGTGGACCCATGCGACGAGATAGGTCTCTTCTTCGTTCCAGTGTGGCTTGATACCCAGATGTTTCATGCGCTACAGATTGTGCAACTCGCTGTCCAGTAATAGCACGTCTATCAATTCTACCTACTGTAGACCTTTGACGTCTTCTTGCTACGCTCCACTCTGATCTTGGCAAAACAAAGGTATCCGCTTCCTGAAATGGTGTATTGGGATTTGGAGTTCGAGTAGGAGTTTTCATGGTGAAGATTATTAGCACGAGAAACTAAATTTGATCGTTTCCATCAGAAATATCAAAGTTGAGAATTTCGTATACAGTTTGACGCTCCCATACAATACCCTCAATTAAACGCTTCCATTTTCCAAACACGCGGCGTTCTCTGGCCACCTTACTTTCTCCGAGTCGGATAGCCGGAGCAGGGGGCTGCCATGGTTTGTTGGGATCATCTCTTGAAGTAACGGGAGGGGTATTCATTGTTGCATATTAACAAAATGGGAAATTAATTTCTTTTGTATGTAATATTCACCATGTCCACCAAAGACAAACAAGTCAATCTCGGCAATGTTCCCAAGCACCCCCTCGACATCCACAAGATTTCCCTCCCCGAAGGGGTTCCCAAGCCTCCTATTCTTGGCATGTTTGTTGGCAAACGAGGCCAGGGAAAAACGGTCACGGCCACCCGCCTGCTCCACTACTACACCCATTTCGCGCCCGAACCCGTGTTTCAAAAAGAGCTGGTTTTCGTAATCTCCCCCACCGCGGAATCGCAAAAGCATCTGTGGGACCATATCGGCGTCGAGGAGGAGAACATCTTCACCGCGGGAACGCCCACAGAGGTGAAATCCATTGTGGACGGAATTATCGAGCTGCTGAAATCCAAAAAAGAGAAATACGATGAGGACCAGGAGTACCTGGAGGCGTACCGTGCGCTGCAGAGGGGGGCTCATCTCACGGCGCGGCAGGAGCTGTTGCTTGATCTGAGAGAGGCCCAACCGCTTACCGATCCCGAGCCCTGGCCCCGTCCTATTTTGCTGTTAGATGATTTGAGCCATATGAAAGTCCTAGACAAGGCCTGGTTCATTTCCTTGTGTCTGAGGCACCGCCATGTGGCCGGAGGGGTTTCTCTATCGATCTTAATGTTGGTGCAGTCGCTGCGAGGGGGCATCAGTAGGGTCATTCGCCAGAACTGCGTGCTGATTGTGTTGTACTCGACCCACGACCAGACTGCCAAAGACGATTTGTACGCCGAGTGTTCGCATTTGCTAGAGAAGGAGGAGTTCATGGCCCTGTTTGAACATGCCACTGATCAGAAGCACGATTTCCTTGCGGTGGATCTCTCACAGGACGACAAGAACAAAGTATTTTCTCGAAGTTTCGAGCACTGGTACCAGATCAACAATGCGGCAAACCAACTACTACTCTCAGATCAACCCCTCGGAGCTCGCGATCCTGCCTCCGTACACCCCTCCCAACCGCCCGCGAAACGTCAAGAACCGCGGAAGCGTGCGGCTTCAGGCAAACAATCAGGACGTCATCTTCACCGGCCCGCTCATGGAAGTCGTCTATAGCGGATGCAAGTACAACAGCATCGTCTTTGTGGCGGACCAGACCCAGACCGAGTTCCTCAACTGGCTGGAGAGCGCCAGCAAGGCCGTGGGCGTCTGCATCGGCAAAAACCCCACCAACTTCAAGTTCACCTCGCCCAATCCCCACGAGATGTCGGTGACCACCCCCTCCTCCAACCCGGACCTGTACCCGAACGAGCTGCGCTGCCGCCTGTCAACCACCCGGACCGGGCCCGACATCGACAACCAAGAGATCACCACCATCTTCAGGCTGACCAACGATCCCACCCATTCTGTCAACCCTGCGGACATTCGAGCGCACGGCATCGTCCGCCCCATCTTCAAGTTGGGGTATTTCAAACTGGGAGAATCGTACGGCATTGAATTGACATTGTTAAAGGCTCTGTACAACCCCCCTGCTGACATGTCCATTCCCAACGAGCACTACGATTTTGCCATGACTCAGTAGATGTCATAGACTTCTGGTTGAGAATCGGAATGCGTTTCCCCCTCAGTCTCTGTAATGGGCGGTAGGGGTGTATGGATGTACTTCCGCGGCACCACATTGGCTAAATCCTTGGGGATAAAACGCACAATCTGTTTTTCATTTCCGTTCACCAAAATGGGGAGCCTGCATCCCGTTCGGAGGGCGGTGATGGCCATCAGGGCGAACCAGGGTCGATTTCCCAGTCGCAGCAGATACCGCTTAGCGCAATTCCAACTACAGAAGACACCGTACACGCCAGGAACACCGGATGATCGAGCAGGCACCATAACGTGGGCAGCAAGATGATGAAAACGGTCGCCACAAAAATCGCAGTCTCGAAGCAGGCCGTCCGCGTTCCAGGGTCGTACATGAAGAGCATGATCCAATCGTTTATTTTCCTGCACAGGCAATATACACCAATGTTTCAGTTTCACAACACCTCGGCGGGGACCTCCGCCAAGAACGCCATTCCCACCTTTGGAGGGTTCAATTTCAGCGAGTTCAATACGCAGAAGCACACTCATCCGCGCACCGAGCACTCGACGTTCTCCGAGCAGGAGCGCACGCACAAGCAGTTTTCGGGGAGAGATCCTCTGAATCCAAAATGGAGTACGACCGAGTCCAACCAAAAGATGTACTCGGGACTGAACAAGGCGTACGGATGGAGGGAACCGACCTTAGCATTACCCGTGCCAGCCCAAGTAGAGACCTTGACCAGTGAGGTGACGGCAAGTCGAAAACAAACCTTCGGGGGCTCCGACAAGAGTTTGTTGGCTCGGGCGACGCGCCACGGCTTTGGTCAGAATGATCCAGCTCTTCAGCACTTACTTGACGAGCGAGGGATCGCCCCGCAGTCGAGCGCCGCCTTAGAGTGGACATCAGATCCATTCGTACACTCGGATGTAGGCGTTCCTTCGGCGGTGAATCAAAACCTGATTGACAATCCCACCAAGGCACGGTTCCCGTTCAGCATGAAGGAGCATTACCGGGGCAAGCACGACCATCTCAACCTGAAGCACGAGCGTACGCCCGCCATGAGAAACGAATCGCACTCAGCCCCCGGAACGCACCACACGCACGCGGCGCCGACGAATCCCGTTACGAATGGATTTCGCGCAACTAGGGGGCCCCTGGAGAGACCTCTGCTGCTGTCTGATCTTCCTGCTGTGGAGACGCCCCAGATCAGGCCTGATGAATGGCCCGGCCTCATTGAACCCACGCAAAACCGCGCGGTCTTTTTGCAAGCGTATTAAACAAATAGTTTCCCACAAAACTAATCTTCACCAACAAATTGAATGAGCGTGTGCGATCCAAGCCGATTTATTGGAACCTACATGACAAAACCAATGATTGATCCGTGCAATGCGGCCAACTCGATTGGAACCTACGACCCCAATTTCAATGGGGATCACACCTTTGATGGAGGGGGTGGATGCAGTTGTGGGAGTGGGGGGGACTGTGCAGGTTTTTGCGGAAAGTTTACTGGAACTTCAGCAGTCATCAATCCGGTGTCTATTTTCACAACCGAGTTTGTAACGGGTCTATTTGAACTGTACTTAGAAGAAAACACGAGTAAACTTGGCGCTTACTATTCGTATTTTGTAAATCCTTTGGCGTCCACCCCCTTGGCCACCATCACTGCTCAAGGCGGACTCAACAACTCCACGTATACCCCAGCTGGCGATACGAACCAAATAGAGTTTCAAACGGGAGTTGGCATCGTCTTGAATTTTTCTCGTGTATATGACTGTTTCTGGAAATTTAGTTGCCACACCAAGTAATATTCACCATGGTTTCATCAACGGCAATCACACATCCACAACCAAAAGACCCAAACCTTCCTTTCGATCATGACGCCATAAACCCCCATTCAACTCTTGGACAGGTAAGAGCATTTACCCCGGTTGCCTATCAACAGTTTGGTCCAAATCTGTACCTGTACAAACTAATTGGGACGGATGGTCAGCCTGCACCCTTTATGTACTTTGTGGTAAAAGGGGGTCTTCCAGGTAAGGAAGCTAACATTGACATTGAAGGAAATGCCGATACCGAACAAGGCGGATTTATTACTTTTTTACAGGGGAGTAAAGAGGATAATAACATCTATGGACAGATTCTTGCTGGACAATATGATGCCGGAAAGTTTCCCCTTATGTTGGATGCTGGTTTCATGGACGTGGAAGGTGTCAGCGTTACTGCAGGACTTGGAAGTAGAGTGCTTTGGAATTTTGCATTCGACTGGGATACCGTCCAATCTGTGATTCGAGACAATAACAACAACATGGTTCTTTCCAGCACCGAATTGGGTCCCAATGTAACACTATCTAGCTTAAAACGGCTTGGAGTCTTGAACCAATTAGATGTAGAGGGCCAAATATACTTTCAGATGCTGGATTACGGCGTAACACCATTTACTCTTTACTATGATTTAAGTACGGCAAAGGTAACTTGGGCTAATGCTCCAGGAGCTCCTGATCTTACCCCATTAACTCTGGATCCAGCTCAAGGACGTGTAGGAATCAATAATATATCTCCACAGTACGAGTTAGATGTAGACGGCGCGGCTCGAATTACAAACGGCATGGAGGTCCAGAACGGCATCCAGACCTCCAGTTTGGACATTACCTCCCTTAATCCAGGAGAAGGTCTCATCGTTAGTTCGGATATCATCCAGTTTCTGGGCCTCCAGGAAAACCTTAACAGCTCGGGTCTTCTTTCCTATGACCCCACTTCGGGCGACGTGGACTACATCCCCAAATCGTCCCTGGTGGTTACCCCGGACGTCCTCCCCCTCACGCTGGACAAGGCCAACTCGCGAGTGGGAATCAACAACACTTCGCCGCAGTACGCGCTCGACGTAAACGGCGGCGGGATCAACATTCCCCTAATTAACGCCTACCGAATCGCCACTCAGAATGGTTTGTCCTTTCAGGGATCCGATTGGTCCACGGTGGCGGTAGGACCTACAGCAGCGGTTGCAAGTACGAGCACAAACTCAGTGGTTATAGGAAAAGGTGCCGGAGCTGGATTATATACTGTTAGTATTGGAAACCTGGCAGGAAGTACTTCACAGGGTGGAAACTCGGTTGCAGTTGGGGTAAATGCGGGTCTCTCCACTCAAGGCGCTAACTCTGTTGCAATTGGAGTAGGAGCGGGTCAAACAACGCAGTCGGCATCCGCAGTTTCTGTTGGCGGACTGGCTGGACAAAACACGCAAGGAAATGGAGCGGTAGCGGTAGGTAGCAATGCTGGGAGGTATTCACAAGGCGCTTCATCCATTGCTATTGGAAACAATGCCGGGACAGGCACAATTACCGCCGGGACGGGACAAGGAGCTAATTCCGTTGCTATTGGAACGTCTGCTGGAAACTCAACTCAGAATATAAATTGTGTCGCCATTGGAAGAAATGCGGCAGCTACATCTCAGGGATACGATGCTGTGGCCATAGGGTATAGTGCCGGTCAAACAACTCAAGGTTTCCGGTCTGTGAGTCTAGGCTACAACGCAGGCCAAAATAATCAAGGTAGCAATTGCATTGCCATTGGGGCATCCTCAGGCGTAACCAATCAACACGCCAATTCCATCATCTTCAATGCTAGTGCAAGTACACTGAATTCAACGTCGGCCTCTTCCTTGTACGTGAAACCCATCCGCAACCTCGTTGACACAACACTTCCCGTCCTATCCTACAACGCCACATCCGGAGAAATCACGTATGGACCAGCTGCTTCAATTCCTTCCCCAACTGAAATATTAACCACTAATACATTAACAGGAGCAATCGCCACAAACAATTACATAACCATGTGTTCTACTCCTGTTTCTGCTGGAACGTGGGCAATCACTGCTACTGTTGTTTTAAGTGGATCGTCACAATTTGGTGGAGTTTATTCTCAAATTATGGCTCCTGGACAATATGCTGGAAAACAAACAACGGTAGGGACATTACCAATTGTTGAAAACTTGTCTGTGACTGTACAACTCCCAGCGACGACAGTAAGTATTCGATTGTTTTACGAAACAGGAGCGGCTTCTCATAGTAATCAAACCGAATTGCGACTAGTCAAAATTGCGTAAATTAGTTTCTTATTCGAATAATCTTCACCATGGACTCTCATACGATCGATGTCTCTCCCGTTTCCGTGTCCTTGCAAGTAGAGAAAGTGGACATCCAGTTCGTCGATTTCCAATTGAATGCGACTGAGGGGACCGTTCAAGTTACCCGGTACACCAAGAATAGTCGGTTCGTGGACTCCATGGCCGTGACCATTCCTCAGGACGTATACGCCAAGTGGGGGACCGACGACACCATTATTGTTGATTACGTTCTACAGCAACTCAAGATGGAGAGACTGAACCCCCCTATCACCAAGAAGCAGGATACATCCTCCAAGCCCCATACCGCTCAGAAACGCTGAAGCACAATGGCCGAAACTACATGATCGTAATCGTACACATGAGAAATCATGCTCACCCTCTGCATCTTCATTCCCACCTCCTCATGAAATCCCATCCCCTCCTTGAACACCAACCGATCCGGGTGCACCAGACTGTCCGACCACACCCTCAACATGACAGTCCAATCGCAAAAGCCCCCCATCTCCGCTATCTTAAAACTCAACTTAGGCCTAGGCTCATTCCACGATTTCCTCCACCCCTCCGATCGAATCGCTACCGCCATGCCTTGCAAGAACCATTCCACGCGCCAGAGATCGTGTCCCTCCACAAGAGCCTTGAGATGACTTGGAAGCTTCTCCATCGATGGTTTCACATTCAATCCACCAAGAACCGGATGCAGCTCCCGAATGCGATTCAGCACATCCACTTGATCCAGGCGGCTCAGAATCCTCTTCTTGTGCGCCCGCACAGCCTCGGCATTCATAAGGAACACCGCAAACTCATCCAAAACCAAATCCCCATCCCTAATCCTCCTATCCAAATTCCGCGCCCGCTTCATCGTCTCCTCTACACTGAAACAACAGTCTCTCCCGCCCTTGGTACACTGGGTGCAAGGAAACTTCTTGTCGCACCGCTTATCGTGGTCAGTACAGTAGGCACACCGTAGAAGTGTGCTATGGTGCATGGAATGCGGGGTTCTCTCTGAACGAACATGGGCCACATAAACACATCCCACGCCATACACAGCTCCCCTATCTTAGCCTCTATCAATTCGGCCGTGGGACTCCTAAGGTACGACAACACCAGCCACTGCGCCTCCAAAGGAATATGATACGGGATGTACAAACCTGCAATGTCGCACAGGGTGAGATCATCCTGCTTGTACAAGTCCCGGGCGCACACCTTGAGGCAATCGCTGTCCAGGTTCATATCCATGCCCACCTCAGGAAGTTTGGTGATGGAGTACTGGATGGGGACACTGGTGCTACGGCTGAGACTGGTCAGATCGCACACTCCCACCACCATGGCCTTGTCCGTCCGCGCGCTCAAGGTGTTCATCCCAATACTATCATAAAAAGCCTCCAGGTGAGAGTTGATGGGGGTGGTAGACTTGGCCACGAATTGATTCATGATGATGCGGAAATAGGGACAGATATACCGAGTGCTCTCATCCCGATTCACCACCACCAGCTGAAGAAAATCTTCGTCGCCAAACTCTTTCCCGATCTCGGCGGCCACCTCGTCATCCGATCCCAGATGCCTCACAGAGATGTCAGGGTCCTTCGTGTCCATGACCAGGACCGTGATGCCAAAGATCTCATCAAAGGAAGCATCCCAGTCGAAAGAATCTTGTGTGTCCATATACACAACTGACCACACACAACATGTACATACATATCGCATCAAATTAGTTTACATCATGATCAATAGACACCTAACATTATGCCCCCCAAGAAGCAGAAGACAGAACCCAAAAAGATTGGATTTCAAAGTCTAGACTCGGGTGTTCGACATGAAATCGTGGAGTATCTCCAACCTACTAATTTACAGCAGGCCGATTTAAGGGCAAGATATATGATGATGGCGGGGGATCGCCAGGCTCTCAAGGAATTTATTGATGAGGAAGACGATCCCATGTATCGAGATGAAGTAACAAGTTTTCTCGAACGACAAGCGGACAAATCCAAGAGTCGATACCACGAGAATTTAAAGAGGGTGACCAGCGCACCAGGAAAATGGGAAACGTATCGCTATTTTTGGGATGATTCAAAGCCGTACCCTGACCAAGGACCCAATCCTGGTCCTGGAAGTGGGGGGCCCATTACAACCTAAATAGCTAGCCCTCCAACATGGACATGCGAGCAGCCCTCTCACTCCTACCCTCCGCCCGATTCATCTCATCAATCACTTGCTTCCACAAAGCTTGCTCCCCCTGAGAATTCATGACCTGATAAATACAGGGGAACTTCACCTGCTCCCTAAGCTGCTTCTCCTTCCCAATCTTCCTGGCTATACGAAAAGCCTCATCAGCCTTCCTCCCCTCCTTGTTCACCAACATCTCATTACGCCTACGACGAAACTCCTTCAGCTTCTCCTTACGATCGAGCGCCGAAAAGTCCGTTGTTGTCGAGTTCATCGCAGATGATGGTGAAGTCCAGGCGAGTGGCCACAGGAAGAAGGTCTGCATCATCGCCAGTCAGGTCATACGGATCATCACGCACACCAGTGCCCACCACGTGAGTATCCACGTCCACAAAGCGAGCATGCTGACGACGCAGGCGAGGAGGAACAAGCTGGTCGATCATCAAGGAGTAGTCAAGAAAGTCGAGGAGCTCTGCCACATAATCCCCACAAATCCCATCCTGAAACAACTCCGAGACATAAAAATAGGGCCCCATAACAACCTGAAACACAAGAACGCTGCACGCATAACAACACAATCGCAGACCATAACAAAAGTGTTATGATAAATCAGGCAGCCATAACAAAAGTGTTATGAGAAACCTAGTCCAAGTAGGAGTCAAAGGATGAATCGTTATGATAAAGCTCAGCAGCATAAGGAGCCAGGCGCTTCATGGGAGTCATATTGGGATCTTCCCACTCAAACACGACGGTCTCCGCATCGCTATCACTCTCATCATCCGATTCATACCCATCCTCCCACCACTCTAGCTCCCTGCCTGCCCCCCTGGGGTGAACGCCCCACCGATCCGAATGATAAAAGGTCGTGAAGACGCTGGAATCCAGATCAACACGGCTATCCTCATCATCATCCGAATCCTCATAGTCCGACTCCACCAGAAAGAGGTCGGGGGCGATAGGACCAACAGGAACGGCATGGTTAATACGGGGGCGAGTAGGAGGAGTCCGGACCTCCAACTCAGAAAGAACCCCATTCAACCAGTCAAACTGTTGGTCTAACACCCTCAAACGAGCCTCCATCTGATCAATCACAGCCTGAGACATCAGAATAATGCCTGAAAACATAGGAAAAGGTGCAGCGATTCGGTTAGTCTAGGCCC
>JACCDO010494725.1_pt1 | contig 29488 bp, 30 predicted proteins | sample 7446101 | NCBI WGS metagenome assembly JACCDO01 (sample SAMN15323440, study PRJNA562643) | freshwater metagenome | isolation source: river surface water | place: USA:Blue River Watershed | collected 2017-08-16
AATCATCAGGAGTAGTATGGTCGCTATTACCTGATACAATAATGAATGAATTTTCCATCTTATCAAGAAATACATTTATGAATTGTTCAATCATATCAAAATGGAGATATATAGTACTTCCTGGTTTATTTGAAGTTGTAAATGAAGGGTATGAAATTCGATCTTGAGAATTCCATTCAGGATGAATGTCGCAAGATTTAGCAATTCCTCTTGTGCTTATGAATAAACATTTATCTTCGCTCATTTATATTACATATAAATATATTTTTAAACCAATGATTGTAATTCAGCAGATAAACTATTTGCTAAATGAAGAAGCATCTCTAAGCTTTTAGGGTTCTGTTCATACTGAATATGTATATAATTTTCAAGGATTGAAGAAAGTTCAGGATTTTCATACTCTTCGTAGAATATGTGAACTATACCGTAAATCACGTAATAACTATAGTCTTCTAATGTTTCGACGTCTCCGTAAGCTGGAGGAGTTTCTGTATAAGGATATTCGTCTTGAATAATCTCTAAAAATTCAGTTTGAAGATGAGGGGATAATGATTGAAAATAAGAAGCTATTTCGATATATTTAATGCTTAATTCAAGTAATTCCATTTATCGATTTAAAATAATATCTATATTATTTTAAATATGAGTAATAATAAAAAATCAATTAATAAACCTTACTATATGTATAAACCTTCATTTGATACTTTAAAAGAAAGACTTAATTCTTCTTCAAGTACAACTCACGTCTTAAGAGATACTTTTATATCTGGTTTAGCAGGGGGTTTAGGTGTTAGTGTTGCTGATAGAGTTGTATCATCCGTACTGGGTCCAAGAACAGTTGAAACTACGATAGTACGTTCTCCAGATTGTGAAAATATTAACAAGTTATATAAAGAAGCGTTAGACAAGAATGAAATTTCAGATATTTTAAAAGAAGAATATCATAAGTGTTCCCAATCATAAACTATAGTGTCTTCTTTTACTCTTTCAAAGTTTTGAGGTGGACTTTTACCTTTGTTTGCTGGACACCAACTCTTATTACAATTACCTAATATTCCAGCTATCCAACAGAATGTAGAATTATTACATAAGAGGTTAGGAGCGTACCATAAGTAAGCGAGGTCTTTAAACATATCTTCGTTAGATATAAGAGTAAAATTAGTGTCTTTTTTAAAGTCAGAAATATACTTTTTTTCAAATTCATTTCTAAGTTTATCACATACCACATAAACTTTTCCTTTTAATCCGCTATTCTTTATAATATTAGATATAGTTTGATGTTTAATGATACCTACATTAATAAAGTCATCAAGTCTAACGTGTGTCACAATATCTTCAGGATTAAATGAAGGTTTATATTTTATTACGTTATTTACTATATCACAAACCTTGTAATTATCATTAATTCTTTCTTCATTTTCAGGAGTGAATAGAGAACGAATAAAATCCCTTTCTTTAAGGATATGGTAATCAAACTGATAGAATCCGTCAAAGAATAAATCTTTAGAAACAAGGTCTTTAAAGTACACTAAATATTCTTTATCAAATGTTGCTCTTACGAGGAGTTCATAGAGTTTAAGATAATTATATTCAGTGAACCAGTTAGTTCTTTTATTATATTCATAGGTTGATTCGAAACCTAAAATTCTTAAATATTTTTGAATAATTTTGACGGCAATGTATTGGAAAATGTTATTTCCAAGTCTTCCTTGAGCGTGATAACTTATAATCATTTTTATATTATAAGTTATGTTATTTTTAAATAGGTAAAAGTGCATAAATCTTAATTTCATTTTCTATGTTTGCAATAAGGAGTTGATATATGTTTCCATTGTTTGATATAAAGTTATGTTCTTTCACCTTGAATTCATCTATCATTTCGTAAAGAATAAAATTCACTTTTTCAGGTGAAATAGTACTTGTATTATATAACGAAATCATTTTCTTTTTATCCCAATTATAAGCTGTAAACAACGCATTTTCTATATTTTCACATTTTATTGCTCTAAATATAGTTTCTTCATCTATTTCAGGATTTTTATAGTAGAACGATAATTCATCTTGAATTTCATAGTGTATTTTGTATTGATTAACTACAGGATTCATATATAAACGTATTTCTTTCAAGGTATAAAATATGTTGTATGTTTCGGTAGTTTTAAAGTCTTTAGACGATATGTAAAAGTTATCAACGTATTTCTTATATTTGTACTCTATTATATTAGGTAAATTATACTTCATTTGAATGTATAAGTAATACAATATCTTTTTCTTAATAGTTTCACTTGGAACTATTATTGAGTTATAAGGTACTATTGATTTATTATCTAATGATAAATCCCTTATAAGTTCTCCATAATCATAATTTTGTTGAACATCAATGCTATTTTTAAATTTGGAAAGAATGTCTTTAACACCTTTCATGAAGCTTTCCTGATTTGTGTTTAAATTTAACATCTTTAATTCATCTTGATACAAGTTGCTAAATAAGAACTGAGAATATGATATAATATAATTGCTTAATCTTAAGAATGAATTGTATTGGTTTAATAAAGAAAATGTAAGGGATGTTGGAGCGGGTAATTCTTTAGAGATTTCATAATCTTTTACAGTTGTACTTCCAGGTATTTTAGAGAAGTCTGATATAGATATATCACAAGGTATATACATTTCAAAATCTCCCTTTGATGCATATAAACCAACTATTCTATTTGATACAGAAACTTTACGGATTTCTTTAACCTGTTCTGACATAAAAAAGTTTATGATATTAGAAGGTTCAACATTTTCGGGATTTATTGATTGTTTATATATAGGTTTTTCATCAGGTAAAAATTGAGGTAATGAAAAGTTAGAACAAGGAGATGTTATGACATTGATAATAGTTGAGTTGAAATTTATGTATAACATTCGAATCTTTCCATTACCATCTTCTATTTGACCCACTATTTTATTTATAAGATTAAACTTTATATATTTTGTTTCAATATAGGAATAGAATATTGCATATAACTGAGAAATAAAAGGTTCTGTTGTATCATAAATAAGGGTTGTTTCTCCTACATTATCTTCTGATTTTATTTGTTTTTCTAATACGATAAGTTCAGTGTGCGGATAGTCTATATTATCAAATTCACCACCGTCAGTTTTATATAATATTATGGTTTGAGGGTAAGGTTTTTTATTAGCATTAATTAATAAAAACTTTTTAAAATCTGGAGAGCATAATGAACCTTCTTTATTATTTATACGGTCTCTGCAAAATATTATTAAATTTACCTCGAAAACATTTTCTAAAGTTTCAATGAATAGTACCGGGTCAATATTTAAATTTTCTTCAATTACTTTTTTAATATATTTAGGGCTTAAACCATATTGACTTGAAAAGTTATACTTTGCAGATGATAGTATTCTTTTTCTCATCTTTTCTATGCTTATATTATTCATACTTTTTGCCTTTCTTATAGCGTATAAGACGCTATCAATTCCTTTTTTAATACCTGTTCTTAAAAATCTTGATTTACCTGTTATAGAGTCTTCGTGTACTATATTGAATGTGTATATTATGTTTTGAGGTAGGAAACCATACTGACCTTCTTGTAATAATTTTTTAGACTTTATTAATGATTTAAATCCTCCTTCATCTTCATCTTCCTTAAAATTTTCATACTTAAATCTAAGCTTATCTGAAGTTCTTTGGTCTTTTTCAAAACAACAAGGAAGGAACTTATATTGATTCTTATTAGAGAGAGAATTTTCCTTTACACCTACGTATTTATATTTACTGTCGTGCTTACAGCTATAATAGTCTTGAGTACCTTCTTCGGGTATTCTTGGGAATATCATAGCATCTATATCATTTTGAATATCATCTGCATATTCTTCTTCTGTTATTAACTTAGGAACTGTAGGTTGACAGAAACGAGGATAACCTGATATGAATATTTGAGGATAAATATCTTTTAATGTTGTTTTCTTTTGTTCTTTAGGTGCCTTTTTCAAAGACTTAGAATCAATATCTCCTAATTTTGTCATAAATTTTTCATAATAAGATATAAACTCACTTTTACGGGTTTGTATATAGTATAAAAGGTCTTCTAACAATGACACAAGCTTTAAGGTTTCATTCATAGCTGAACCTTTAGTTACTTGTATAACAGTTATAAAATCCCTTATATTAATAAGTTTAGGAAAAGCAATATATTCAATATCAGTTGACTTCATTATAATCTTTTTTACTAAACTACATTTTATGGATGTTTCAAGATTGTTTTCTGAAACATAGAATCTTATACCTCCTCTTTCTTTTTGAATCTTATACTTTTCATCTATAAAAATAAGGTTGTTAACATAGCTGTCATTTAAGCAAGTATCAAAAAATAACTCATCAGATATATCTAACCCTTTAAGAATAAAATACCCTTTACCAAATTCTTTTTTAAGATTTATATCTGATATTGAAACATCCTTTAACTTAAAGTATGAAATTGTTCTTTCAAATATCTCATCTTCTACTAATTCCATTTGTTCATTAACGTTAATATTTATACTAAATTCAAAGATTCCCCTTTCCTCTGATAACTGAGTTATTTGGACCAGATAATAATTAGATATAGAAGGTACTTTTGAAGTATCCTCATTTTTCTTTCCATAAATATACATCTGAATAACAGTATCATTATCTTCTAAACTATTTTCTATATAGTCTTCAAACCATTCATCCTCTATTATTTTAATACCATTTAAAACCTTGTGATATTTTCCAAGTCTTATATAAGGACATAGTTTTGTTGTTTCAAATCTTCTAAAAAAATCATAAACATCTATTGAATACTTAAACTTACCCGAATATGAATATTCTGTAAGTTTTACATCTGATTTAATTATTTTATTTTCCGCTTTACTTTCAAGGTCGTTTACAATTGCATTTATTTTATTTGATTGGTCAATATGTTTTTCAACCCTTAATTTCATAGTATCTAACTCTCTCTTGTATAGTCTAAAATAATCAGCATATTCTTCCTTTTTACTAATGAGTTCTGTATAACTTTCAATTGCTCTTTCATAACTTTCAGAAAAATCATTCTCATTTAAAGGGTCAGAATTTGTTATTATAACCATACTGAAGAATACCTCATCTCTTGATGTAAATGGAAATAATTCTAATGCCTTAACTACAAACTTGTTGAATGTATATTCAAAATCATCCTCATCAATCTCACTTTCTAAATAAAATTCCGAGAATGTTTTTGCTTCTATAGAAGCTCCTTCTAACGGATTAACGTTGTATGAATTTTCTTTTAAAATCGATATTATAGAACTACCATATCTCTTGCTTTCGACTGTGCTTATATTATTTTGTGTTAATATATTCATATAACAAAGCTTAGGTATGGTATTTTGTTCTAAACAATACCTCTCTTTTATGGTGTCTAAAGAATCTTGCAAATATATTTTAAATTCTTCATTGTTTATTCTCACACTCATTTTAATCTTTATATAAGAAACTATTAAATTATTATTAATTTTTGATTAACTAATAATAATTTATTCTAAACTCACAACGGTAGAAAATACCTCTAATGCAGACCATACTGTTCCTTCACTTGAATATTGACTATTCTCATCTAATTTTAAGAGCTCTACTTTTAAAGGTAAATTCTTAGCTGCATATATGTACTTTGTAGGAGTTTCTTGAACAAGACTTATACGGTCGTGAAGAATACTATCATTTCTTATCATATAATCTTGAAAAGGAAGGTTAAATCCGTTCAAGTCTTTCTTTGGATTCTTCATTTGTCTTGTTTGAAATGATACCCATTCAAGACTGTCTATAAGTTTATCTGTTCCTAAAGGATTGGAATCATTTGGAACTATAGCTATTATTATATTATTATCAGATGATGTAAAACTGTTTAAACGAGCTTTATATATACCATATAAACCATAAGGTTCTTGGTTCCATTCATTTGTCTTTTTCATAATCACCCCATTGTATACATCATTAAATGCTTTTCTGACATACTTCTTCTCATCTAAAGGTGTGGACATTACTTGTCTTCTTGTTTGTTTTAAATGCGCCTTAGGAGGATACTGAACATTTTGACCCAAATCTTCAAGGACTCGTTCATCTAATATAGTTCCTTTTACCATTTTATCTTAACAAAATTTATTTTTAAATTGAAAATAAATTTTAATATGTCCAGTGGGTATATGATAAACGGGTTTTATTGTTCAATTTAGGAGCACTAAAACGTTGTAAACCGCTTGTCACATCATAATTTGTAACCCATATAGAAAGCTTGTTATTTTGTTGGATGGTTTGATAGTCTGTTTTTATCTGGTTAACAATATAGTTTATAACCATCTCAGTCATAACATCAAATTCAGCATATGGTGTTTTATTATATACAGCATCAATAACACTTGATATAGTCTCGACAGGAACTATTATATTTTTACCTTCAGGATGAACACCGTTTAATCTCTTTGTAATTTCCACACTTAATTTAGACACATTTTCTTTACTATATATATCGTTATATCTTTGTCTTCCTTTGAAATTCAAATAACGATAGTTATTATTAATATCTCCAAGACCCCCTAAAGTACTCTTTGCAGAATTACTTTGTGATGTATAATTTTGAAATTTATAAGGGATATTTGCATCTACATATTCATTGAAATAAAGACTATTCATTTGTAAACAATAAAGAAAAAAATAAAAAAAACCACTATTTAAAAAAAGAGTCTAATTGTAAATAAAATGAGCGAAATATTCATCGTTTTAACAAGCAAACATTCTGAAAGTTGTAAAGCAATAGTTCCTCAATTAAACTTTATTGCACCTCATTTTAACACTAAAATAGTAAATATAGATAATATCGGTATAAGAAAAGCCATAGTTAATGCTACAAAATATAACATCGAATCTGTACCTGCTATTATACTTTTATACCCACAATCTGGAAAGATTGAAAAACACGAAGGTCAAGATGTAATTAACCTCTTAAATAAAGGAGTTTCAATGGTACAAGCTAAAGTTCAAGCAGAAGAACAAATGAAGAAATCAAAAGCAAGAGAGATTGAAGACCAAACTACTTCATCTGAAGGTCATACTGAAATAGAAGATATTCTTGATGAAAATGATGGGGAACAAGATGATGAAGACGAAGAACAACCACAAGTTCAAAGAAAAAGAAAAATTGGAAAAACTACCCTATTCCCAGATAAAAGATTCTCCCCTATAGATGAAAATGGTAATATTGGCTCTCCTCTTCCGAGAAAAGAAGACCATACCGGTATGGCTAAATCATCCTTAAATTCAGAACGTGAAGAACTTACTGATAGAAACAGAAATTATGTTCAAGCTCAACCGAGAAAAGTTAATGTTAAAAATGGTAAAAAAGCAGTTATGATAGAAGACATTAGTGAAATTCCAGACAAGCCAGAAGGTATGCGTATGGAAGACATCCTTGATAACACAAGAGGAGGTGCTGCTACCCGTTCAAAAGAAACAGATATTAAATCTAAAGGTATGAGGGAAAAACAAGAAGCACTTATGGCAGAAAGAGCTGCTCTTCAAGAACAAGAAGAATCTCATATGAAAAAGATTAGAGGACACGCTTAATTTTTAAGTCTTATTTAAACCTTAAAAATTAAAAAATTTAAACTTCAATATCACCTTCTTTCTTATTTAACTTATCTAACAGACCATAATACTCGTGATAACTTGACTTTCTGGAAACAACCTCATTGTCAAACTTGAATATTAACTTATCATTCAAAAGATTATACTCAATATATTTAAGGTCTTTTAAGGGGAAAATCCTACTGTATATTTTCCAAGGGAATTTAGTCTCTAATTTATTTATTTTAATAAATCTCATCTTATAATATAAATTATTATTGACTTTAAGCGGTTTTAGCCTCTTCAATTTCTTTTTTAGCCTCTTCTTTCTCTTCTTCTATAGCTTCTTCTATAGCTTCCTTAATTTCTTTTTCTTCTTGTTCTTTTTCAATTTGTTTTGTAGCTTCATCATCCTTACCTTCTTTTAATACTTCAGCCTTGACTTCTTCTTCAATAGCTTCCTTAATTTCTTCAATATCTGGAACTTCTTCTTCAATTAACTTAGATGGTAATATGTTAACATCTAATATTGCCTTACTTAATCCTTTACAGATATTAGACATATAAATTTCACGTAAGTAATCTAATTGTGATATAACGGTAAGAAGCTCTTTATCGTCGGCCATTTCATAATTCACCTTTCCTGTATTCTCGTCAACTATAAAGAATCCTTTAATTCTAAGGGTATTATGAGGATTTGTTTCATATACCATATCTAAATCATCTATTATAATTGTATTTTGCTTAGTAAAGCCAGAAACTTTGAATAAATCCCATAAAATTCTAAGGTCCTTTACACCTCCATAAATCTCTCTTGATAACTCAACTTGATATCTAAAGAATATAAATTCCAACTTTCTTTCAGGCTTTGTTAAAATAAAGTTTTCAATGATAAATAATGCATAGTCTTTTTCTGCAGCTGTCATTATCGCAACATTATAGTTAGCAAAGAGATAATCTAAAAATTTATCAAGGTGTGGACGGGCATAAACCCTAAAAAATGGAATCATATCTTTATAAGAGAATTTTGAACTAAAGTCAATAGACAATTTTTTTCTGTCGCTATCATCTAAAGCATTTATAATTGTATTGTCCAAGTCCAAAATTATATTCATACGACAATCTTCTTCAACCATATTTTATTTATTAAAAAATATTTTTTATAATTATTTTATATTCTTTTATTCGATTTATGAACTTAAAAGTTAATATATGTATTTTTCACCCTCTGGAAACCTCTTAAAAATACATTCTTCTGTTTTAATATCGCCTATATTCTTAATTATATATTCCAACCTTTGTTTAACCTGTAATAGATGCGTATCTTTGAAATCCTTGTTCGCTTCAAATGGATGAATCATAATACAATTTAACGGATTTGTCGCCTTTACTTCAGGGCTATCATCTATTATTAAAGTATTAGAACAATCAAAATCATACATCTTAAATGTGTCCCATATAAGTCTCAAATCCTTCGCTCCTCCAAAGTCTTTCATACCCATATACAAGTGATATCTGTAAAATATAAAGTCCATCTTTCTCTTTCCTATAAAATTATTTATAACAAATAAAGCATAATCTTTATCAGCAGCAGTAAAGACAGAAACATTGCAATTATCAAATAACCATTCTAAGAATTCATCAAGATAAGGACGAGCACATATTAAAGTGTTTTCGTCATATTTTTTACATTTATATACACTCTCTAACAAAGGGTTATAATCAACTGTATTTATAAGTGTACTGTCTAAATCTAATACTACATTCAACTTCATTTTATATATGATGGAATATTATTTTTATCTATTTTTTTAAAATTATAAATATGGTTATAAACTCTAAATTCTGTATTACACATCTTTAACCTCTTTACACACTCTTCTTCATATTCTTCTTCATCCCCACTTGCACTTCCTCCTATAAACCCATTATTTTCTCTTTCAAAACGCTTAACCCTATTGAAACGTACCTTTTTATGAGATACATCATCTTCAGTTAATTGATTTTCAAATTTTCTTTTCATTTATACTTTAAAAGATTAAATTTATTCTTTTAAAATGATTAATATTATCTTCGCAGTCGACAGAAAAAACTCTTTTTGCTCTTCTGACAGAACATCTCTTCCTTGGGACAGAATTCAATCAGATATGGCTCATTTTAAAAAAATAACTACATCTACTGAAAATTCAGCCGTAATTATGGGTAAAAAAACATTTGAAAGTCTTGGACATAAACCTCTTCCAAATAGAGTTAACATAGTCGTTTCTAAATCTCTTTTAAATACTCCTCCTTACCCTAAAAATGTAGTTTTAGCTTCTTCTTTAAATAACGCTATTGAAGAAGCTAAAAATTTAGGATGTCCTAAAATATTTATTATAGGGGGAATTCGCCTTATTGAAGAAGCATTTAGTCGTAAAGATATAGATTGTGTATATATAACAATTATAAATATGTTATGCGAATATGGATATGAATATAACTATAAATTACCTGATTATATTCACTGTGTTGATGAACGACACGAAACTGAATGCTCTTTTTATGAATATCAAAAGAAAACTGGAGAAGAACAATATATTAAGTTGGTAAAGGAAGTTCTTTCTAATGGAGAAAGTAGAGATGATAGAACTGGTGTTGGTACTTTAAGCTTATTCGGAAAACACTTTACATTAGACATTTCAACTTCATTTCCCCTCTTAACTACTAAACGTGTTTGGTGGAAAGGTGTGCTCGAAGAACTATTGTTCTTTATTAGCGGTTCTACTGACACTAAAATTTTAGAAGATAAAGGGGTTAATATTTGGAAAGGTAATACATCAAGAGATTTCTTAGATAAAAGAGGTCTTCATTCCCTTAAAGAAGGAGAATATGGTAAGTCTTATGGTTATCAATGGAGAAAATTTGGAGATAAAGTCGACCAATTACAACTCTTAATTGATGGGTTAAAAAATGACCCTTATAGTAGAAGACACTATATGACTGCTTGGAATCCTCTTGAATTAGAAAATATACCACTCCCAGCTTGTCATTTAAGTTGTCAATTTTATGTTTCTGAAAGTAATAAATTAAGCTGTCAAGTATATATGAGAAGTTCAGATGTATTTTTGGGACTCCCTTTTAATATAGCTTCTTATGCTTGCTTAACATATATGATAGCGCATCTTACAAACTTAAAACCTCACGAATTATCATTCTGTTTAGGTGATACTCACATATATAAGAACCATATAGAACAATGTAATGAAATGATTAAAAGACAACTTAGACCATTCCCTAAATTAAAAATTAAAAGAAAGGTTAATAATATAGACGAATTTAAATATGAAGATTTTGAAATCATAGACTACAATCCTCATCCTACTATTAAAGCAGAAATGGCTGTTTAAGAATAAAGAGTATAATTGATTAAATGTATGTGATAATACCCAGGATATGTGCTTTAAGTGGTTATTCTTATCTGCTATATGTAGGTTATGACAACTTTAAAAAAATTAGAAAACACGAAAATAAATTATGCCTTAAAGAGAAATAAATATCTTTAATAAAATGGTAAAGATATTTATTGTAGCTAATAATAAGTATAAAAATGAAGCTTTTTCTTTAGGTAAAGCTCTTCATAATAAACACGGTTGTGAAGTCTTATTCTTATGTCCAAGCTTAGATATTTACGCCTTTCCTAAGTCTGAAATACAAGTAATTCCTTATAACTCTATTAGAGAGGTTGAACAAAGTCTTGTAATAAACAGATTCACAGTTGGTATGCTATTTATTGATGAAGAACTTACTAATAAAAATATCTTCTCTATTAAGGTTAAACCTTCTAAAAATAATGAATTCACATTTGAATCTAAAAACGATATTGTAAAGTCAACAATCATAGCTAATAATTTTGTAGAAAATGAATCTAAAGATATCCCTGTTTTAACACTTATTTATAAAAACAGTAATCCAAGTATAGTATATAACCTTGAACAAAACAAAGTTATAGTATTAAGAGGTATTGAAACGGAACAAAGTTCCCCCTTATTTAACTATAAAATTAAAGATTATAGTACAAACTTAATAACTATAAAACCCTTATGCAACTGGGAATCTCCTCAGCAACTCTTAGAAGATTTTAAAAGGTTTTCTAAAGATGGAAAAGGTAAATGGGACTCTTTCGTTTTAGACCCTTCTACTTCTTCTCCAGATTACTATTTAGTTCTTAACTCTACAAATGAATCTTTTGACCCAATGAAAACTATTTGGTTTTGTATGGAACCTAAAATGGAAACACACCCTGGTTGGGCTCAATTCTGCGGAGTAATGAACAAGACAAACCCCTTATACAACGGTTCTCATCCATATCAAATGAATAATTTAGAATGGCATCTTTCTAAGACATATAAAGAACTCTTGGCAGAACCTCCTATTCAAAAAATATATGATAAAGTCTTAAGTGTAGTTGTAAGTGATAGATGTGTTGACGAAGGACATAAGTTAAGATTAGACCTTATAAAAGACCTAGACACAAGAAAGGATTTAGGTTTTGAAGTACATATATATGGTAAATGTAAGTCTCTTAACTTTAAAAATTATAAAGGTGAACTTCCACGTGCAATGAAAGATGATGGGATATTACCTTATAAGTATCATTTTAATGCTGAAAACCACTCGTATGATAATTATATAACTGAAAAATTTACAGATGGTATAATAGGAGAAACATTGTTCTTTTATTGGGGATGTCCTAATGCTGAAAAATACTATAATAAAGATTCTTTCGTCAGACTTTCATTAAAACAAGAAGATAGGGAAAAAGATATTCAAATATTAAAAGATTCTATCCTTAAAGATGAATGGTCAAAACGTATTGATATTATACGTAAAGAAAAACAAAAAATGTATAAAATATACAATATGTATCCAAGAATAGAATCTATATTATTCTTAAACAAGTCAACAATCATCCTTGAAAACTTTGGAGAAATAGAAAATAAAAACAGGATTGAATACCTCGTAAAACAAAACTTTAAAGATATTAAACTTGCAGATATGTCAAAGGGTCAAGCTGTGTTTATGGAAGCATTTAACTTATCGGTTAGAACAAACCGTAATGTATCTATTATTTATAAGTCTACATCTGTTATTGATTTACACCACAAATTATGTTGTTGTATAAGCGAAAGTAGGGAACTTGAGGGAAAGATTCCACACCTTATTTTAATTGATGAAAATTCATTTTTCATAACACCAGAAGGAGGTTCAAAAATGCTTGAAGAAATAGGAAAATCAAATGGAGGTATTTCTTTTGAAGACCTTTGTAAAAAATTGTTCTATAAAAAACTTTAAAAATATGTTTTCTTATTAATAAAATGTCATTCAAAAATAATGTTACTATGCTTAAAAAAGGAGACTTTACCAACGATTTAACCCTTAAAAAAGACGGTAAAGTCGTTATATTATATTTTGCTAATTGGTGTGGTCATTGTCAACACTTAAAACCTGCTTATCAAGAACTTGCAGATAAAGCTGACGGTTTTGCTGTTGCTGCTGTCGATGCTGATGATAATGACAATTTACTCCAAGAATTACAAAAAGCAGATGCTGAATATGAAGTTAGAGGATTCCCTACAATTGTAAGTTATAAAGACGGTAAATATTTCTCAACTTATGCTCCTGATGATACCGAAGAAGGTAGAAAGAAATTTAGAACATACGAAGACATTAAAGAGTACGCTGACGGTATTGGAACCGCAAATATTACATATGTTCCAAGAAGATAAAAAAATTAAAATCTAAATGAATTTAAAAGATAATTTTATTTTAGTTAACATCTAACTAAAATGACTTCAAATAAAGCATCAAAATTCAACTTTATGCCGTTTCATTGGACCTATGAAGATGAAATTGATAGGTCCAATGAAATTGCTCAAACCGTAATAAGAGCTTACGGTTGGAATGAACTTAATGAAAGTGTATATGTTTATATTGATAATTTTGACATTCCTATATGGGTTGAGCTTCCTGATAATATAGAATGGACTGAACAACAAATACTAAAAGTTCAAATGGCTCTTAAAAATATGTATTATCCGTCAGGAAATAACCCTATAACTATTAAAAGAGTTTTTAAAGAAAAATTATACTTTGCTAATATTGAAAAGAATAAAGAAGGTAATTATACCAATAAAAAATTCTCATTTATAGAGATGACTTTTAGAAGCTCAAAAGCCGTATCTTCTTTTGTTTATGCATTAAAAAGAAAACCAATAAGTGCCCCTGGTTTAGGCATTGTAAATTTAAAAATTCACACTGCTGAAAATTCAGTCACTCCTGTGCTCAAACTCCTTGCTATTGCTAACCTTCCTTCAAGCAACTGGATTAAATGTAGAGGTATTAAAATAAAAGATGAAGAAAAAACAAGCTCTAAAACACACGAATATAAAGTTTCTTGGAAAGATATGGAAAAACTTAATGAAGAAGAAGCTATAAATATGCCTATTGTATATCCTAAAATAATGTCATTTGATAACGAAGCATACTCTTCTGTTAAAGGTAGTATGCCTAATGTAAGAAACCCAAATGATAAAGTTTTTATGATAGGCTTTACTATGCTTACTCAAAAAGGTAAAGATAAGCAATATCAAAAATATATTTTATCACTCGCTAATCCCTCTGATGTAGATGATATTATAACAAAAAGATATAAAACTGAAGCTGACCTATATATAGGGTTTTCAAAAATTATGAAGGAACTTGACCCTGATATTGTCATCGGTTATAATATATTCGGTTGGGATATTCCTTATATGCATAGTAGAGCTTGTAGTGAATATGTAAGAGTTCAAACTGAATTTGAAAATATGAGTTCAGTCAGAGGTAAACCTGCAAAACTTAAAGAAATTAATTGGGAATCGAGTGCTTATGGTAAACAAGAACTTAAATATCTCGAAGTCGAAGGTAGACTCTTCATCGATTTACTTCCTTATATAAAAAGAAATTATAAACTCTCAAACTATCGTCTTGAAACCGTCTGTGAAGAAATATTAAAAGATAGTAATAAAGACCCTCTTAAAGCTAAAGAACTTTTTAAGATATGGGAGCGTAAAAAACCAGATGAATTAGCAGTTGTATCAAAGTACTGTGCGCAAGATAGTTTTGTCACCCTTCAAATATTCGAAAAAGCTCTTATATGGTTTGACTTAATTGAATCTGCCACAATTAACGGTGTTCCTATGTTTTATCTCTACACTAAGGGGCAACAAATTAAGATGTATGCTCAAGTCTTAAAGTACTGTTATCATAAGAATATAGTAGTTCAATCTAATGCATATGAAGTAAAAGACGATGAATCATATTCTGGTGCTTATGTGAGAGAGCCTGTTCCTGGTATATATAGAAAAATTTTACCTTTCGATTTCGCCTCACTTTATCCGTCGATTATGCAAGCTTATAATCTTGATTTTTCTAAATTGGTAGATGATAATACATATGAAGGTAAACGAATTCCTGATAGTTTGTGTCATATATTCGATTGGACAGAACACGAAGGATGTATACACGACCCTGAAATTATAAATAAAAACAAAAAGAAAAAAGAACGTGAAGAAAAATCAATACAAAAACTTATAAAAGAAGGTATGACAGAAGAAGAAGCTAAAGAACATATAAGAATCAAAAATTCAGAAAAACCCCCTCCAAAAGATAAGAAATTTGTATGCGGTAATTTTAGATATAGATTTTTAAAGAAGGAAGCTACAGGTGAAGACGGTGTAGTTCCTACATTACTAACAAACTTATTAAAGGCGAGAAAAGATGTCAGAAAGATTATAGCTGCAAACAAAGATAAGATTAAACAGTTAAAAAAAGAAGGTAAAAATGATGAAGCTGAAAACTTAATAGATATAAATGTAGTTCTCGACAAGAGACAAAATGCTTATAAAGTTTCTTGTAATTCTTATTATGGTGCTTGCGGGTCTAAATTTGGTCTTTCTCTTAGACCTATAGCTATGGTAACAACTTATGTCGGTCGTGAATCTATTAAAAAAGCAGCAAAATATTTAGAAGATGAATATACCGCTAAAATTTACTACGGAGATACCGATTCAGTTTACCTCAGATTTCCTGATGTAGAACATATGTCAAGTGAAGAAACTTGGAAGTATTGTGAAGACGTTTCTAATGATATATATGATAAGGGATTATTTCCAAAGCCTATGCGTTTAGAATTTGAAGATAAAATATGTGATAAATACCTTATATTGACTAAGAAAAGATACTGTGCATATATGATGAACAGGGAAGGTATAATATCTGATAAAATGTTTATAAGAGGTATAGCTTTAACGAGAAGAGATAACTGTAAGTTTTTAAGAAATGTTTATGAACAATCTATTAGATATGTACTTAATAATGCTGATAAATTAACCCATATAAACGATGAAATGAAAAAAGAAGATATTTTAAAAAATGAAACAGTTTCCGGTTTATTAGACCTTATAAATGATTACATTAATTATTTATTCCAAAGAAAGTATGGGTATAAAGACTTTGTCATAACTCAGGGTTTGACTAAATTGGAATATAAAAATAAATCTCCTCCAGCTCATTTTGCAGTAGCTCAAAAGATGCAAGATAGAGGTACTCCAATGGTTGTAGGAAGTCGTGTGGAATACGTTGTAATTGACCTTATGAACGGCTATGACAAAAAAATAAAGAAATTTGAAAAAACAGAAGATATGGGTTATTTTAATGAACATAAAGAAATATTAAGAATAGATTATTTACACTACCTTGAAAGTCAAGGTATGGTTCCTTTAGATGAACTTCTTATGGTCTGTTGTAAATTAGAAGGTGAAATGGAAAAGATTTTTAACTATAGAGTTAACCATAATAAAGTAGTTTATAGTCTTAAAAAATTGTTTGAACCTAAGTTAAAATGGCTTGAATAGAATATAGTAAATAAATTAAAGAACAGAGATGTTATTGATTATTATTAATAGATTTCTTTTTAGCTCTCTGTATTTTTCAGACATTTTGTCTGAAAAATATCTTTATTTATAAAGGGTAAGGTTATATTATAATATATATTTTATAAAACGTATATTGTAGGTTTTATATAGACTGTAATATTTCGTAATATAATAAATTTTGGATTCAAATGCATTTGGATTTATAAACTTCTATAAAAATAAAAATTTAAAAGTTAGAAAATATATTGTAATTATAATAAATGAACGGTTTGAATAAAAAAGATTTGTTTATATGCGATTACTGTTCAGGTGGTTTTAGCACACATAGTAATCTTTTGAAACATATGAAAACTAATAAAAAGTGCTTATCATCAAGAACAAAAGAAAATGTTCTGTGTATATGGTGTAATATTGAATTTACTACAGGTGTTCAACTTGAAAAGCATTCTAAAAAATGTCAGGTAAATAAAGACTTTGCTTATATATCTTTAAAAAAAGAGTTAGAACAGACTAAAAAAGAATATGAAAAAAGATTAGAAGACCTTACAACTCAACTTAGAGACGCTAATGATAAAATATTTAAAATAGCAAACAAGCCTACTATAACAAGCAATACTGTAAATAATAATAGAACATATAATACAACATTAAATTGTGATAAACCATTAGATATAACATATGACAGAGTATTAAATATAATGAAAGATGTAAAACCAACTAATTATTTAAAAGCTGGAAGTACTGGTTTAGGTTCATTTTTTGTAAAAAATGTATGTGTAAATGACAAGGGAAACACATCCATAGAATGCACTGATAAAAAAAGAAAAATTTTTAAAGGAATAAATTCAAATGAAGAACAAATTACTATTACAGGAGATGAACTTTATGACCTTGTTATAAGGTGTTATAATGAATATAAGAGAACAGATTCACATAAAGAATTTGAAGAGTGGCTCCAAGAACAAGAAACTCTTTATCCCTGTTCGACTATGCCTCTTTTAGAAAGTATTTTTTGTGGTAAAAAAGAGTTTATAAATAGGGTCGTATCCTTAACTTATTTAGATAGTCCTCAATGTTTAATAAAAAAAGAATAATTATCTTGTGTATATGATAAAGATGGAATTCTTCTCTTCTGAAAAAAATAACACTCTTAGAGTAATAAAGGAAGCAACTTTTGTAGGGTTATTATCAGTCGCTGCTGGATATATTTCTTCGTTTATAATTAGACCTTATTTTAAGGTAGATTTGCCAGAAATATGTAAGGAATGGAATAAAAACCATTTAATGGAAGCATCTTTATTTGCAACTGGTTTTTTACTTCATTTGTTCCTTGAAATTACAGGCTTGAATAAATCTTATGCTATATATAGAGCAAAAATATAATAATTACGGGTTAAAGATTTAAAACTTATAATTAAGCTTTAAATCTTAATTGATTTATTTATTTTAATTATGAATGAAAATATCAAAATGTCAACTAAAACTATAAGAACCCCAACATCCGGTATTAAACAAGCTAAAAAAGAACCTCAAACTTTTCCCAAGGAAAAAAATGCACAACAAGATTATCAAGTAGATGAAGACATAGAATTTATGATGAAGCAAATGGCTTCATCTTCTAAATCTTCTAAACAAAAGAAAAATAAATGCCCTCATTCATCCATTATCAACGAAGGTGGAGTAGATGTATGTGTAGACTGTGGAGAGAATATTCAAGTCGAATCATTCGACACTGAATGGAGATATTATGGAGACGGTGAAAAATCAAAGTCATATGACCCTTCAAGATGTCAATATAGAAAACCGCAAGATAAAGGTATAAAAAAAGAACTTGAAAAAATGGGATTCTCACGACAAATTATAGACAAGGCTGATTACTACTATCAAAAGGTTACTCAAGGAGATATTAAAAGAAGTGCCTTAAGAAAAGGCATTATATTCTCTTGTGTTTTATTTTCTTACAAGCACTATAAAATGAGAATTACAACCGATGAACTTGATGAAATTTTCAAAATAGGAAGAAGAAATATGTCTAAAGGTCTCACTTACTTTAAGACTAATATTCCTAAAGACGAAATAGATTATGATAATTTCGACTATGCTACAGCCGAACATTTTATCCCTAAAATACTTGAGAAATGGAATGTTAAAGAAGAGCATGTTAACCATGTATTAGAACTCTATAATAAATTAAGCAATAAATCTTATCTTATAAATACAAGTAATCCACAGTCTGTATCAAGCGGATTAGTATACTATTATCTTAAGAAGTCAGATATAGATATAACACCTGCAAAGTTCGGTAAATTGGTAGGATTAAGTGAAATAACCATTTCTCGTATTACAAACGAGATTGAAGACATATTAACTAATGATGAAGTTTAATCTTTAAGTATAGACGGAAAAATATAATTTTATATTATACTTCTAATATAAAATTTAAACCCAAAATTGATACCATTTTTTCTTGGAACAAGATGCGAATGTCTTGCTAAACTCATCTATAGTATAGTTATCATTCATACTTCTATTACAACGGCTACATATAGCATATAAATTGTCTATAGTATCTTCTCCTCCTTTTGAATGAGGAATATTATGACCTACTTCGTAGTCATAAACTGATATTTTATTTGTACACCATTTAACGTAGCATTTACTGTCAAAAACTCTTCCGCAAGTTTTAATCCATACCTGTTCCCTAAGAGCTTTAGGTATAGGTCTTCTTTTTTTAATTTCATCATCACTCATTTAATAATTTAAATATATAGTTTTAACTCTCAATTAAGAGTTAAAACTTGTTAAACTTTTATAATTAATTTTTAATTTCTTCATTTACAAACTCAACAATCAAATCAAGCTGATTTTGTCGTTCTTCATAATCGTATAAATCGACATTTCCGTCAAGATTTAAAACGCAGTTCATAAAATCTTTTTTAAGAGAGAACCATCCTTTTGTATCATCTATTTTTGGTCTATTCAAGAGCCAGTCTACGTGTTTCTCGTGTAAAAGTGTAAGATAATCTAATGGTATACCTCCTTCTCCTGTTCTACTTCTTTTCTTTATACGATTAAAACAAACTTCAGGAGATGTATTTACAAAGATACACCCAGTTATCTTTAAGTCAAGCATATCTCTTAGTTGTTGATGCCACATATTATATACTTTCCATTCAATGTCATTAAGGTCTTTAAGTTCGTGGAGAGATTTAGCAAAGACATAAAGGTCAGTAAGATGACATCTCTCACATATTATAATATGATTTGGATTCGCCTTTACAGTCTCTAACAAGTGATGTAATCTTGAAAATAAGACATAAGACTGAAATATATATGAATATTTTTGCTTATCTTTATAAAATAAAGAAAGAATATCTTGACCTTCATTATCCTTTAATTTAGACCATTCATCAACTTTTTCAAAAACTACAATATGAGGTCTATCGAATTTAATATCTCTAAGTTGAGAAATGAGGGTAGTTTTACCTGAGCCTATGTTTCCTTCTACTGTAAAAATCATTTTATATATTTGTTATTTAAAATTAAAAACTAAAAATCAATTAAATTTAATTTAATAGTTTTATTCTATTAAATTAAAGAATGAATTATCCAAGTAGAAATTACAATCAACCATCTCAAATTGTAGATATTGATGAGTCTATAAATAAACAAAAACAATACTATCAACAACTTAACAATAATACCTCCCCTAAACCTCCAACTAAAAATCCTGATATCATTCAAACACTTCAAATTGACAGTACTTACAGAGACAGAACTAAATTCCCCCTTCCCAGCGACTTTGACATTCCTATGTATTATTCTGCTTCTTCATCCACTGCTAAGGGAGCAAAAGACCCTATCGCAAATTCATATCCGATAGAAACAAACGAAACATTTGGAAGCTATATCGGTCCTACAAACTCAGTCGTGTTAAGCACTAATAGTATACCTTATAATTCAGTATATAATAACTATTATCTTGAGAATGATTGTAATTCATTTGCTGGAACCCACAACTATTATAAAATTTTAGCATATAATCCGACTACTTTTACAGTTATTTTACCTACATCAATATCTCCTACAAATAATTATAATATAAGAAAAGAACCACCTCTTTTAAGGGATGTATTAGGTATTACGGCAGGTGTTTCAACGACTGAAGTTGTACTTGGAGGAAGTGCATCAAATATTGATGGTATCTATACAAACTGCTATTTAAGAATATTCAGTGGAATAGCGGCACAATCTTATGCAATAATTATAGGATATACTGGAAGTACAAAAACTGCAATATTAAAAACACCTTTAAGTGATATACCTATAACAGGAGATGGTTATGAAATATTACCATATACAAAAGATAATTTTAGTCCTCTCTTATACAATGGAACAAATACAAATCAAGTAGTATGTTATGAAATTGAATTAATGCACTTAGTTCTTCCTAATGTTTATATACTTAACGGAAGTGCAGGTTTACTTGACGATTATCCATATTTCTATGTGAAGCTTTATAATGCAAGTTCTAAACCAAGTGCTACAAAGATGATAACTAATAATCCAAACAGTCGAGAAGCTATATTCTGTGCTCCAATGGATTTAAATTTATCAACGCAATCATTCTTTACTTTAAAGACGAAAAATCCAATACAACAGATGACATTTAAACCTGATGATAATCTTCATTTTAGTGTATGTCTTCCTAATGGAGAACCTCTTGAATTAAGAGAGAGTGATTGGTTCTCTCCGGCTGCTCCAAATCCGTTTTTTCAAATATCTGCAGTGTTCAGTATAAAGAGAATTGGTTAATTTTTTATTATGTTTAAGATATAATAAGAAAGATGAAATTTATTTTATATATATTAATAATTTTTATAGCTATGGTTATATTTAGAAATTGGTACGTAGAAAATGTGATTAAAAATAGAATGAAACCCTATCATAATAAATTAATACAAATGCTTCCTATAGTTATAAAATATCTCGACGAAGAAGGCATAAAATGGGTTTTGTATAGTGGGAATTTACTTGGTATGTATAGACATAAAAATTCCTTTATTCCTTGGGATGATGATATAGACCTTTTAATATTGAAAGAAGACGATGCGTTAGAAGAAAGGTTAAAAAGACTTGATGAAAAATTAAAAAATCACAATATGTATTTAAAAGATGCACCTTTTGGTTATGCTGTTAATAATAAAGATCATTCTATTGTTGGAAACAAGGCTTATATAGATTTATTTATATTTGAAAAAGAAGGTAATGTATGGATAGGCAATGAATGGGCAAGAACAACTTTTAAAAATGAAGAATTTACTGATGAAATGTTATTCCCTATAAAAAAAGGTTTATTTGAAGGAATTGAAGTAAATATTCCTAATGATAGTATTGGATGGTTAAAACAAAACTATGGAAATGATTCTTTAACTACAGCAAAACTAACACATATTCATCAAGCTAATTTAGTCGAAAGATACTTTGTATTTATAACAGGAATAGTTCCTCTTTATTTTTAATTTTTTATTGTAATATAATAAAAAATGAAAATAGTTACAGTTGCCACTCATATAGACGGTTATATGCCTTGGCTTAAAATGAGTTGTGAAAGATATAATATGACTCTTTACACCTTAGGATTTGGTGAGAAATGGCAGGGATATAATTGGAAATTTTTAAAAATGAAAGAATTTTTAAGAACAGTTGACCCTAACGAAACTATATGCTTTGTTGATGCTTATGATGTTATATTATTAAGAGACCCTTCCTCTTTAGAAGATGATTTTAACGCTTTTTGCAAGTTGACAGGAAAAAAGATTATCGTTGGATGTGATAAGCCAAAACCTATGTATATGAAAGCATTAGCTTATGCAACCTTTGGAAAATGTGATGATGAAATGCTTAATAGCGGAACATATATAGGCAAAGCTTCAGACCTATTATATATGATAGATGAAATGTCGAGAATTTCAAACGAAGACCCGTCTGTCGACGACCAAGTTCTATTAAAAGACTGGTGTAGCGCAAACACTAACCTTATTCATATAGATTGTGATAATCTATTTTTTATAGTTTCCGGAGACCCTCAAAGAGACCTTGAAATTAAAAAAACAAAGAACGCATACTTTTTACACGCTCCTGGAAATACTTATATTGATGACATAATAGAAGAATTAGGATATACAATGACAGATGAAGAAAAGATGAAAATCAAGGAATATCACAGAAAATCACTTATTAAAAAAGTGAAATATTATTCTTCATTTAAAGTATATAAAGTAATCTTTTTCATACTAATATTATATATTATTTATAAGGTTGTCAAGCGCAGTAAATCAACATTATAATTATGTTGAAAAGATAGATACTACCGCTTCCTATATACTTGTTAAATTCATCTAATAAATTATTATTAGAACAAAGAGGTTTAAGCCATCCAATTGTTCCATTAGTAGCGTTCTTACATTTAGCCTCATATAGTATTTCTTGACACGCAAAAGAATTTAATGATAGTATAACCCCTAATATAAATATAAGAACCAGGTCCTTACGAGGGTATATTGTATTAAGTATGAAAATATGAAATATAATATCTCTTGCGTGGTCATATAAGTCTCCAAAGGAAGACATCATATTATATTTTCTTGCCATATAACCATCTGCATAGTCGAGAATTGTATATATAATATAATATACAACGCACACGCTGTTTTTAAGTTGTAAATTACTATAAGTTAAAACGCAAAATATTAAACTCAAAGTTGTTACTGTGTTAGGATTAAACCCTAAATCGTAAAGAACAGGAACCAATTTCTTTACCACAGAATATATTGCATTATTAAATTCACTCTCATTTTCCTCTCCTATCTTAACAGGTGAACATTCCATTTTTATATTATATATAAGAATTTAATTTTTATAAACTAAGTGTAATAATTCCTTACTATGATAAATTCCATCTATTTTTTCGTTTAAAACTTCATGTTCACATACAGCTGTATTATTAGAATCATTGTATGTATCGTATTTGCTCTTTAATATAGCTTCTTTCTTATATATTGTAAATCCTCCAAAACAACTTCTTACCTTCTTTAACTTTTCTCCTTCGCACTTTTCTGGATTTGAGTATATAAAGTCATAAAAGTACTTGTTCTTTATAGGTGTAATTTCATCATCAAGTTCTCTGTAAGCATAAGGGTCATAATAGAAATAAAGAGGAACTCCTATTTCTTTATTTATTTTTTCACCTGAAATGAAAGGTAAAATATCGTGTTTTATAATACCATTTGCACAAACCGCATTTATATCTCTATTATTTTTCATATAATATCCAACCTTTAATAGTCCGTTGTCAACTATTTCTGATATAAGGTCAAAATCCCACACAATAACTATATCAATATCTTCGTGTTTTTTAAGCTCTTCCAAGTACACATTTCTTAGTGTTGCCATCTTTCTTATACGATAGTCTGTAGTTTCATGATCTATAGTCTTTTTCATATTTAGTTTACATTCAGGTAAATTTACCCCATCACAACCTAAAACAAACACAGAGTTGTTATTTTTAGACCAATCTAAAAGTATTTTTCTAGTATTATCTTTAGAGTCATTTTCAACAATCAATACTTTAAAATCCTTAAAATACTTTCCCATTTTTTCAATCTTAGAAATAACAGAAGGAAGTCTCTTTTCTCCATCCCTTATTAACCCGCAGAAAGCAACTTTTTTGTTTTTAAAATAATCTCTTCCTTGTTCTATCTCATAAGGGGAAAAATCATTACATCTAAAGTTATTTTCAGAGTATCCATTAAAGACTAAAAGAAGTATAATAAATAATATGAGAATATATTTTATCATTTATTATATGTACTTATTTTTTTTATAAGTTTTATAACCAACAAACCACCCTAATATTATAAATAATGTATCACAATATCTGTAAGCTAAATTTGTATCTAATTTAAAACCATCTTTGAATAATCTTTTTAATATCTTATCCCCGTCTTTAGTTCTTAACATTAATTGTGAAAATATATCTATAAATACTGCAAATAATAAGGGAAACTTAAGTATGTATAACAAGTAACCGAAAAAGAAGTGAATGAAGCATATGTTATCTACCAAATTATTATTCCTTCTTTTTCGATTATAGTTAAGATATAGGTCTATAATCATTTTACTATTAAGAAGATATTTTTAATTCTTCAAATTTTTTATCAAGCCTGTCCTCAACAAACACAAAATTTACAGTTGGAGGCCTCATCATCTTTATATCAGGACTCACCTTTCTTATAACCTCTGAGAATGCAGGAGTTATATGACTATATCCTGGGAACATCTCCGGATGTTTTGGCTTAAATCTATATTGTTCTAAAAACGCCTTAATTGAATCCATATTTCCCTTTTCATACATAAACCATTCATCATTTGGAATAACTTTAGCATCTTGAAATCCCCCTCCTTTTTCTATCCTTTCTACAATATCTTCAGGAAATATAGTGCCTATTATAGCCTTGTACATCTCATCTATCATTACATCTGTAAAGTCAGACATTCTGTCAAAAGTCTCCTTTATAGTTCCCAAATCACACTTAAAAAACTCTCTTTTATTTGTAACCCTATAATTTCTAAGAATATGAAATAACACTCTCTCTGCCTTTACAGAGTCTTTAAATTTATCAGAAACATATAACATTTTTGAAGGTTTGATATAGTATGTAGAATACGATGCTAATCTATTGGCAACATTACACGTTCTTCCAAGCTTATAAACCTCTTCTACTGGGTCTTTTTTAAACCTTTCAAACGCATCATTATATAAACAGTATAAATACCCTGACATTTATTATAATATAAATATAATAAATGTAAGCTTTAACTTAGTTGTCTATTTTCACTTTCCAATCAACATCAAAATGAAAAACATAATAAACACAATACCGAAGAACCCGTAAAATACATTTGCGTTAAGAATATAATCTTGACAAGATGGACAACTTATTCTGCAAGGTGGTGGTACTGGACAAGCTTTACAATCTTCACATGGAGCACAAGTAGGTATTACATTTTCCTCATCTTTAGGAAAACAAGCATCAGGTAATTTAACTCCCTTATCAAGTTCGTTTTCTAATTCACTTGAGTTATATTCTCCATTAAATTGTCTTACCGCTCTTCTCATATTCGGGTCGCTCATAACACTATCATTCATAACTGTAAACATAACGTTTTGGAAAGCATCAACTACAGCATTTTGGTCTATAGTTATTTTACCACCTTCACATATACTTCCATCTAAAAACACATTTTGAGTTTGGTTTACAGCTATTTTTTGGGTAGCTCTCATAATAGATTCTTGATTCACATTAATTCTAACTATATTTGTTAACTTCTTTTGCAACTCTACATTATCACCCGCTCCCATAGTTTGCCTTGCATTTGCTAAAAAGTCTTGCATTACCGGTGAATTACTTTTCATAGCTTGACCAAACATACTATTTGGTCCCTCTGCTATCTGTTTGACAACTTGTTTTGGATTACTTAAAACAGCCTTAAAAACAGCCACTTGTTTTGCGGTAACTTGAGCCTTCTGAGAAACGCTCACATCACAGCCTTTAAATGTAGAGTTATTTATAACAATATTTTGAGTTTGATTTACAGCTATAGCTTGTGTAGCTTCCATACTTATTTTTGCAGATATATTAGCGCTAAAATCATTAAACTCTTCATTTAACACTTTTAGCTTTTTTGTAGGAGTTGAACTTGGTACATTTCCCATTCCTTTATCTTATAATAGAATAAAAAACTATTTTTTTTTAAGAAAGTAATAAAAGAATTATTAATATAAACAATATAAATCCCCTGATAATACTTGCTAATACTTTATTAATTCCTAAAAATGTATCCATCGGTGCTGTCTCCATCTTAACCTTTTCTAACTGTGGATTTTCTATATCCTTACTTATCTTAGCAATAACATTTCTTACATTATTATCACTGGATATAGTATCAAATACAGTCTCCATTATATTATTTGTAACTTGTTCAAAAACGAAATTTTGAGTTATATAACACCCTTTATCTTGTGGATTTCCAGAAGCTGATGGAGTAGGTATATCTCCATTACCACAATCTATATACACATTTTGACCCTGACTTGCAACTGTTTTTGAAACCTTTTCACTTATTATGTCGGCAATTTTATTTTCACTGTTCATCTTTGTTAAGGTCATTTGAACTGCAGCTTTTAACTCAGTTCCTCTATCATTCTTTAACATACTATTTATATTCTCTTCAACTCCATTCATCACAGAACTAATATCATTTGATAATTGCTTTGCCATTTGTGTTCTGAAAACAACCGACATCTTACTTTCATCTACGACTATAGCCTTTAAATCTTGAGCTATTTTCAAAGGCTGACAGCACGCCCCTATCACTGAAACGTTTTGAACCTGATTTAATGATGTATTACTTTCCTGTGATTGTATAGATTTTAAGCTTTGATTCAAATTGGTTATTGATGTACTATTAACATTTACCTTTATAGATTTAGAAGGAGAGTCCCCACAACTATCCCCTAAACTTATAAATGATATTTTACCCAGACATACCATTTTCTTTTAAAAATACTAAAAGAAAATGTTTTTATATTTATCTTTATCTTCTTCTTGAAGCTTTTCTTAAAAATTGAGCTACTGTAGCTTCAACAGGTGCTGATTTAGAACCTCCTGATTTAAATGCCCAAATTATAAGTGGAATAAATAAGACTATAGCTGCTATAATAGCTACATATACCATTACTCCCCCTGAAATTAACGATTTAGCAACATCTGCAATTTGACCTGTTATTGTATCTAAACCTTTTGATTCAGTTTTTTGGTCTTGAACAACGTCTGCTATTGCCTTTTTAACTTCTGTGTTGTTAGATATACTGTTAAAGACACTTTCCATAATATTATTTGCAGTTTGTTGAAATACAAAATTTTGGTCTATATAACAACCTTGGTCTCCTAATTCAGGATATTGAGCTTTAGCTTCAGCTGAAGGTGAAGGTGTAAGTTCGTCTGCTATTGGAGAAGTACCGCAATCTATAAGGATTCTTTGAGTTTGTTTAGCAAGAACATTTGTTATTTTTGAACCTACTATATCTGCGATTTTACCAGTATTATTCATTGTGGTTAATGCATTTTCAATAGCTGTTTTTAAGTTAGAACCAGCAGGTGTTGCTAAGACTCCTGTAGTTAATTGTGAAGCTTGATTTAATGAGTTTTTTATATCTGTAACTATATTGTTTGCAGTTTGAGATTTAAATTGAGCTGTTATTTTACTTGTATCAAGTATGATAGCTGTTAACCCTTGAGAGACTTTTAAAGGTTTACAACATCTTGCAGCATTCATAACATCTACATTTTGTTCTTGCATAATTACAGTACTACTTTGTTGAGATTGAAGAGACTTTAATGATTCAGTTAAATTGTTTGTAACTGAACTTGTCATTTTAACACTTACTGAACTTTTTGGACCACAATCACCCATTGATATAGGACCTATTGAACCATAACACGACATTTTATATTATACTTTGGAAAATAATTATTTTAAAAAATTTTAATTACAATACTGAACAAAAGTGCAAAAAATATTGCAAAAATTAATATAGTAAATCCTATCTTAGTTATATCTGCAGTCGGAGGTGTATTATCTTCTGTCCCATCTCCTTCATTATAACAAGGTTCCCATTTTTCAACAGGTTCCCTCTCATCTTCACTCTTTAATGGATAGTCACAATTATAATTATTTTCTCCACATTTTGGCGGACATAATGGATTATATTTACCCGGAGGAACATCTGGAACAGACGGCTTTTCTAATTGTCTGTAAGACCTTAACATTAATTTTTCAACTCCATCTTCAGGGTCAATATGCATTTCACATTTAGCAGTATATGGGTCTTCTGGATACCATTTTTCTCCATATTTGCACTCAGCAGGTTTATTCTTAGGCATTTCAGGTTCATTTACAATTAAGTTTTTACAAGCATCATTAAATGGGTCTGGTATAACTGTTACTTTAGGTGTTAATGGGTCAATACATTCCTCCACATTTTTATATTTTTCACAATCAATAGACTTATTTCCATCTACAAAACTTCCTATAGCATATCCATTTCCGAAACAAGACTCCTTCTTATTACAAGGATTCTTTTCTAAATTAGATTTCATACTTAATAATTTGAATGGTGTCTGTGAACAATATGGTAAAATGCATTCTTGTTTATCAAGGTCTATTCCTCCCTTATTTAACAATTTTTGTTCTAATACAGTTTTAAAACTTAAAGGTAAACTTGTAAGAACATCATTATTTTTATAATTTTGCGAGGTCAAGCAACCACAAATTCTATTTTTTGTAATTTTACCAAGGTCGTAATTTTTTTGAGGGTCTTTTTCTACTTGATTTTCAGGTCTTAGACAGTAGTCTTTTATACCTTTGTCGCAGTTAATATCTGAAACATCACAAGCTTTCTCACAAAGGTCATCCTCTATGTTATAAACTTCCTCTCCATTTACTATAGATGATGAACTACACCAATTCCCAAGAAGTACTTTACACTGGTCATTTGGGTATGAATTAGGAAAATTATTATTAACTTTATAGTTTAAATTCTCCCTGCAAACGTACTTTTCTACAGTATCATCATTATATTGCTTGTTTGAAAGCATTTGACAACAAGTTAAACTATCAACTTCATTAACCCACTTATATAACCCGTCTTTAGAGTTATAATTTAAACTTCTGTACATACCTATACCCTTTAAGCCTATACCAAAAACAGAAGCAAAAACTGTAATTAAATCAAGGGTATCTAATCTTAATTTTTGTTCGTATGCTTTTTTATTAAAAT
>JACCDO011642991.1_pt1 | contig 29469 bp, 25 predicted proteins | sample 7446101 | NCBI WGS metagenome assembly JACCDO01 (sample SAMN15323440, study PRJNA562643) | freshwater metagenome | isolation source: river surface water | place: USA:Blue River Watershed | collected 2017-08-16
CTTCCGCCTCTCCGTCAGTCGCTGAGCCAGATGCCATTTCAATATGGGCAGATAACGCCCAAAGGCGGATTTGACTAACCTCGCCTTCCCCGCAATCCGACCAAAGCTCAGGGCGAAACCGGTGCGCTCTGAGGTTTGGGGTCCACCCGGAAAGGCAAATGAGCGAGATAGCGAATGCGGCGAGCTTCGAGATTTTTGATTACCTGTTCGAGACCATCTTTGTGGGCGACAACGAGCGCCTGATCGACAAGATTAAGTGCTTGGCCGAAATCTCCGGTCTCGGCGTAAGCCGCCGCGTAGGCGTCGACCTCATCGAGGTTCATCTGACTCGAAGCAGCAAGTCGCTTCATTAAACGCATAGCCTCGCCACCGTCGCGCACGCTATCGTCCGACGAGGTGGCAAGCAGCCAAGAGAGTTGCGTGGCCAGTTTACGATTGCCCGGATCCAGATCCCAAACGCGACGCAGGGTTTCCACCGCAGCACGGTGAGCTCCGTCACTCGCCAAGCGCAGACCAAGCGCGGTTTCAACCGGCAGGAGTTGCTCGGAGGCAAGTTGCCGACAAAGTTGCGTCACTTCATCAATGCGTCCAGCGGCGACCAAGGCGAGCCCGAGATCTACACCCAAACCAGGGGTGTTGTTGTTGAGATTCCAAGATTGAATAAAAGCTTTCAATGCTTCGGATGGGTTATCGATCCCTTGGAGATATTTGCCGAGATAGAATAAGGCTTCAGCCTCCGTCTGTTCAGGATGAACTTCAAAGATGATCACCCCATGCCCCAATTTGGCCAAGGCCGGTAGCATCTTATAGGGAATTGGGCGCAGCCATGTGGGGATGCTGCGAGTATTGAGTAGCGAACTGACGAAGCAGTCGTCCGTGGTGGCATTCACAGGACGTCCATGATGAAGCCGTGCGTAGGGCTGCGCAAAGGCATCCCAAGAGAAGATGACAATGTGGGTGACTTGATGTTGGCGGCAAAGCTCAAGGGCCTCTGGCTGAGACTTTGCTCCGTAGATAGACCCGACGGCTTTAAGCCCGTCAGTGTTTTCCCAATATAGCGTGCCAACGCCGTTCGTATCGCCGTAAAAGGCAAGGTTGGTCGTAGTCGTTGGGCCGCTCACGATGTTGATCGGATTTCCACGAGCAGATACGCGCAATTGCCATGCTACATCGCGCATGACTTGTGTGATGGCCTCCTCCAAATGACGATCGCGAGTCGAAGCGAACCAGCGCGGAATGCAAAAAGCCGGGTAAGTCACTAGCCCAACCATGAAGAAGGTTGTCAGGAAAATTGTAGCCCGCTTGGTAGGACGGGGAACAGCCTGGCACCAAAATATTAATAATACCGTCGCGAGACTGAGCCAAAGAAGCATGGCCGACCCGATCCAACGAATTTGCAGGAATGAAAGGACGGAGAGGGGAAACGCAGCACAAAGAGCGATCGACAGAGGAGCCTTGGCTTCACTGGAGATTTGGGTTCGCAAGAGTAGCCATTGACCCGGGATAATCAGCAATGGCCAGATAGGGAGAGTAGTAAGATACGTCTTCCAAGTAGCGTTGGCCATTGCCTTAGAAAGAGTCTGAAATTCAATAATGTAGTCTTTGTGAAGGCTCCAAAGAAAGGTGTCACTGATCGTGAAGACGCGAGTGCCACCGATTAGGATAACGGCCGGCAGAACAAGGACGCTGAACACAGCCATTGCAGCGCACAACTTGGCCCGTGGGGTAGGCGCAAATCGCCCCCCCTGAATCCAAACACAAAGTCGGGCAAGAAGATCGCCACTGCCGAGCAAAGCGAGCGCGTAGAGCGGATGATTAACCTCTAAGCGCCAACCAAGATGAGAGGGCGCGTATTCGAGCAGATAAAACGCCAAACTGCCGAGCGCTCCGGACACACCCCAAATTCGCCAGAGCTCAGGCGCGGACACTGTTTCTTCACTGGCACTGGATTTTCGCCCCATCCACGCAGCGAGTAGCGCCCCAAGCGCGATGCCGGCGAATGCCGGCACGACCGTCGCTGCGCTCACCCACAACCCGGCAGCTCCGCACAAACCAGAAAAAATCATCCAACGGCGAGCGGAAGCGCGCGCTGGAACCATCGCATGTGGATTCTGGGTGGCTCCTTCACGCCGCACTCGACCGCCACCCGCAGCGATGATCGCCAACACACACCCAAGAATGAAACAACCAACAATTCCGTGGTGGTCAGCCTCTCCTGCGAAAAAACTACTGTCAAAGGGCCCCATCGTGACAATAGCGAGGCCTAGGAAACCGCCGACCAACCCGCCCCAACGGCGCGCGGCAATGAGAGAAAAAGCGATCACAAAGCCAACGAGCATAAATGGCCCTGCGATGAGCGCAGCGTGCTGCACCGCGTTGATCACCGTCATCCCGCTGGCGAGGTGGATCAGCCAAGCAAGAAAAGCGAGAACCCACATCAGGCCTGAACTCCAGTGCACCTCGCGGCCAATGGGTGCGTTGTCGCGATCAGTATGACGCACACGCCAGTCTCCATCCCGAATCATCGCCTCGGTGTGCATGATCCACCAACTGGCATCGACCGAATTCAATGGCAGCACAACCTCGCGTGGATGGATATTCGGAATCGAAGCGAGCTCAGGCGGAGGCGAGTATAAGGAAGTCGCACTCCGAAAATACTCAATGCGCCAGACTGAATTGGCGGCAATTAGACCCAGAGCCAGACTAAGGCCTAGGGTAAGAAATATGCGGTTTAGTCGGGGAAGAAGGCGGGAAATCAAGCGCGCAGAGCCTGTAATCTCACAGACACAGGACGAGTAAAATCCACGGCTTGTTGTCAGGCCTGAACAGGAAAGAGGCCTACTAGCGCTCAAGCACCATCGCCAACGATAAGCGCAGCCACCCCATGCCCGTTAATAAAAATTGCGTATTCTGTTAATATAAAACATTATATGAATCCCACAGCGAATCCTGCGACGAACAATCTTCTCGGCGAAAGACCACGGTGCGGAAGCAGGGCGAGCTTGGCCAACGTTTTAGGTCAGATAGACATCATAGCCGATCGCAAAATCCTCAGTGGATTAACCGGCACAGCCGGTCTTTTTCTTATTAATTCACATGGCTCGTCCGCATTACCAAAAAGGCTGTTAAGAGCGCATCGCTTGCAGAAGAATTTCTCTGCTGACTAAACAAGTTTGGCTCAGGCACATTCGCGGCCTTTGCTTATTCACCACAAGCCTCATCATTATATGCCCCTACGTCATCTCCTCTTCGCTCTGATCGTCATTGCCAGTGTTTTGCATGCAACGCCCACACCGGAAACCGGAGTTAAACTGAACCACATCCCCGCTCTTTACCTGCGATCGGCAATTTCTCTCAACGGCGAGTGGCGCACGATCATCGACCCCTATGAAACCGGCTTTTACGACTACCGACAACAACAACGCGACTTGAGCAAATCTCCTTCGCGCGCCGAAACATTTTACCTCGACGTAAAACCTGCCAATCCCGGGGAGCGCGTCGAATACGACTTCGATACCTCACCCACGCTAAACGTTCCAGGCGACTGGAACACCCAACGCCCCGAGCTTCTCTACTACGAAGGCTCGATGTGGTATCGGCAAAATTTTGAAACCCCAACGCTCGAACCCGGACAGCGTGTGTTCTTGCGCTTCGGCGCGGTGAACTACGAGGCCCACGTCTACCTCAACGGCGAGAAACTAGGCTCTCACGTCGGCGGATTTACTCCGTTTGATTATGAAATCGGCGACCGGCTGAAAAAAGGCCTAAACTCACTGGTTCTCAAAGTTGACAATGTCCGTCACCTTGACGCGGTGCCGACTGTGAACACCGACTGGTGGAACTACGGCGGCATCACGCGCGATGTCCGTGTGATCGTCACCCCGGCTACCTTCGTATCTGACTACCGCATCGCCCTCGAATCTGAGTCCACCCGAGTCATCTCTGGTTGGGTGCGGCTCAACGGCCCAGCTGCCGCTGGAGCAGCGGTTGAAATCGAAGTTCCTGAACTCAGCGAAAAAATCACTGCCACCGCCGGAGCAGACGGACGGGCAACCTTTAGCTTCACGCCTCACGCGTTAAATCTCTGGAGCCCTGATTCCCCTCACCTCTACGACATCAAAGTGCGTGGCGCGGGTGACGAGATTAGCGACCGCGTAGGATTCCGCACCATTCGCACCAAGGGTCGGCAAATTCTGCTAAACGGCCAGCCGATCTTCCTCCGAGGCATCTGTATGCACGAGGAGCTACCCCTGCATGGCGGCGGGCGTATCAAGGCCTTAGACGAGGCGCAGCAAATGTTCGCTTGGGTGAAAGAGCTGAACTGCAATTTTGTCCGCCTCGCGCACTACCCGCACAACGAATTCACAACCCGTCTCGCCGACGAAATGGGTCTGCTCGTCTGGTCCGAGGCTCCGGTTTACTGGACGATCAACTGGGAAAACCCTGACACGTTTGCCAATGCCAGAGCCCAAGTGCTCGATAACGTCGCCCGTGACGCCAACCGTGCCAGCATCATCATCTGGTCGCTCGCCAACGAAACCCCTGTAAGCGAAGCCCGCACCTCATTTCTCTCACGTCTCGCCGCCGAAGTCCGCGCACTCGATTCTACCCGCCTACTGAGTGCCGCGATGGAGCGGCACGGTGACCGCAAACAGAAAAATGTGAGTGTCGTCGAGGATCCGCTCGCTGAATACGTGGACATCGTATCCTTCAACCAATACATCGGCTGGTATGATGGTCTGCCGGAAAAATGCGACCGCATCTCTTGGAGAATTCCCTACGATAAACCTGTTTTCGTCAGCGAGTTTGGGGGCGGTGCTCGGGCGGGTCGCCACGGCCCGGCAACCGAACGCTGGACGGAGGAATTCCAAGAAGAACTCTATCGCCGCACTTTGCTGATGCTTGATCGCATTGAAGGTCTCGCCGGTTTCTCACCGTGGCTACTAACGGATTTTCGCTCCCCCAAGCGCCTATTGCCGAACATCCAAGATGGCTATAACCGCAAGGGTCTCATTTCCAGCGAAGGTGAACGCAAAAAAGCCTTCTACATCCTGCAGGAATACTACGCCAGAAAGCGCGCAGCCCCTTAATCTTCGCGCCGAGTAAGCACGGTGCCTTCATACTCCTGTTCACCGCTGGCCGTCTTCCTCCAGCGGTTTTGCAGCATCTCGCTTTCGCTAAAATTCGCAGCGGAGAGCAAGCGGCAGTCCGGTGGCATGGGTGCGCGATGCACTACCCAGCAATAACGAGCAGCGTGTATCGCCACTCGTTTTGCTTTTACGATAATGCGCACTACTCGGACAGCTCTTTACCCAGAGATTTCGCAAAACCGGGGCGCGCTTTGCCGCCTTCCACTGGCACTGGGTGCACATTTTTTAACAGCGCTTTCATTTCCGCGATTATTGCCGCGTAATTTTGATCGTCCGCTAAATTGTGTAGCTCTTGAGGGTCGGTGTTGTGGTCGTAAAGTTCTGCGCCATTGCGACCAAAACCCCACTCTGTGTAACGCCAACGTTCTGTGCGCACGCTGTGGCCCGGAACTGCATTTCGCTGCACCTGCGTGTATGCGGGCCGCGTCCACTCGGCATTAGGATTGTCCAGCAGAGAACGCAGACTGACTCCTTCAAGTCCCGGCGGAACTTTGAGACCGGCGAGATCGGCGATTGTAGGATACAGATCCACCAACTCCACTGTCCTAGGGGACGCTTGACCTGCTCCTTTGGCGGCTGGCGGGGCGATAATCAGCGGCACTCGCGCACTTTCTTCGAAACAGCTTTGTTTAAACCAAAGGCCATGCTCACCGAGGTGGTAACCATGATCGCTCCAGAATACGACGAGCGTATTCTCGCGCAAACCGAGCCGGTCGAGCGCATCAAGCACGCGACCGATTTGCGCATCCACAAACGAAATCGAGGCGTAATAGGCCAACTTACATTCACGCGCCTGCTGCGACGTTAGCTTGTAATAAGGCCAAGGCCTGGTCGAAGCCAGCGCAAGAGTCGGCACCGTATCAGCATAGCCGGGGGCAATTTCCGGCAGCTTGATGGCGTCGAGAGAGTATTTATCAAAATAACCACCAGGCGTGATCCACGGGCAATGGGGACGATAGAATCCCACCGCGAGGAAGAAAGGACTGTCCTTGTGCTTTTCGAGTAAATCGATGGCCTGCGTGGCAACCTTGCCATCGGTGTGCTCCTCGTCCTTGCCCTGCTTGTCGTCGAGATAAGCCATCGCAGCGCCGAGGCCGCCGCCCTTCTTCCCGGTGTAACGAATGACGTCCAGCTCAAGAGCCGTATGGTCGCGCCCAGCGGGATTGTAGAATTCCTGCCAGGACGCGGGGTCGTCCAGACCGCTCGTGCCGATCTGGCCGGGATTGCCATAGTGATAGATTTTCCCGACACGGGCGGCGTAGTAGCCGTTTTTCCCAAAGAGCTGCGCGAGCGTGATGACATCGGGCAGATCCTGACGGAAATGATACTGGAGATCGAAGACCCGCGTGCTGTCAGGACGCAGCCCGGTCATCACCGACGCGCGACTGGGCGAGCAGAGCGGGAACTGGCAATAGGCGCGGTCAAAACGCACGCCGCGAGCAGCGAGCCGGTCGATGTTGGGCGACTTGACCTGCGGGTGGCCATAGGAGCCGAGGTCATTGTTCATGTCGTCAACCGCGATAAATAAGACATTCAGCGGACGACTAGGCGCAGCACTAGACAGCGTAACCAGCGACAGCACGATGAGACTAAACAGAGGGGTATATCTCATTTTCATATGGGGCCACTATGTGGAACACCCATTGAGGCGCACAAGCACAAGGTTCTCCAGACAAGCGCGCAGTAATCTGGCCCTATATCAGGTGTAAATTATTTTTCTATTGCAGCCTCGCGACCCGGCGGACGCTCCGCCTTCGCGGGGTCATAGTTTGGATTTGGTGTCGGCATCTGTGCCCCAACCGAAACACGCCACGCGCGCAGTTTTTCCAAAAGCTCGGCGGCGAGAGCCGGCTCACTCTTCGCAAGGTTCGTGGTCTCCTTGAAATCCTTCCGCAAGTTGTAGAGTTCCAGCGCGCCGTCCTCGTAGAGCTCGATCAGCTTCCAGTCGCCGCGCCGGATCGCGCCGTAGGGTGCCGTGCGATGGTAGTGTGGATAATGCCAATAGAGCGCCTCGCGCGGGAGTTGTTCCGATTTGCCTTCAAGCAAGGGCACTAGGCTGACACCGTCTAGGTGCTCCTCGGGTCTTGGCGGCAGTCCAGTCGCTTCGAGGAGCGTAGGATAGTAATCGGTGCCGATCACAGGCACATCGCTTGAGGATCCAGAACGAATGTGGTGCGGCCAACGCACAATGAGCGGCACGCGTGTGCCACCCTCGTGGGAGAAACCCTTGTAGTCCCGCAGGCCGCCAGTCGTCCGTGCGTTGTCGCCGCCGTTGTCACCGGTGAGCACGACCAGTGTATTTTCAGCCAAACCCAATTCCTCTAATCGCCGCAGGATGCGACCAACGCTTTGGTCGAGTTTTTCAATCATGCCTGCGCGCCGCGGATCGAGTAATTCCTGCTTTGCATTGTTAAACGTGGCAGCCTTGGCCTTGTATTTTTCCACCAACTCAGGCGGAGCCATTAGTGGCCCATGCACCGTATAGTAGGAGAGGTAGAGCAGGAATGGTTGTCCGGCCGGACGCGCGTCCAGCCAAGACAACGCAGCGTCGGTCAGCTTGTCCGTGAGGAAGTCGCCCGGTTTCCCGTCGTCGAGGTTTGGCATACCGAACGGCGAGAAATATTTGCCCGGCCCTTTCGGCTGTCCCCACTCGCGCCCGCCAACGTTGATATCAAAACCATGGCTCGTCGGGTAATGCTTTTTGAAGTCCGGCTCGCCCTCGGGCATGAGGTGCCATTTGCCAAAAAAACCCGTGGCATAACCGCCGGCCTTGAGGGCTTCGGGCAGCAGCACGCGTTCGTGATCAAGTGACATTTTCCAGTCGGGCACGGACAGCTTTGCCCAGGGACGACGATGACCAGCAATCCAATCAGTGAGATGCAACCGCGCCGGATAGCGGCCGCTCAAGATGGCTGCGCGACTCGGCGAGCAGACTGTGCAGGCCGCATAGGCGTTGCTGAAGCGCATGCCGTCGCGCGTGAGCCGGTCGATATTCGGCGTCTCGTAAAAGGTCGCGCCGTAGCTGCCGAAGTCGCCCCACCCCAGATCGTCGACAAGCAAAAAGACCACGTTGGTCGGGGCTGCCGACAAACCTCCTACGATAAGCAAGAACAGGAGAGAGAAGAGAGACTGAGGGCAGCGGCTCATGTGAGTGAGATTGGATTCAACCTACGCAACAAGCAAACAGGTCGAGGGGAATTTCTGTATTCGCCGCAAACACGAAGGGAAGCAGGCTATCTTCTACTTAGGTAAGGTCAGCTTCGGCTCGCCTTGAAGCCAGCCCAAAGACGTGAGAAATTTGTCTACCTCGATTAGCGTAGTGGTCGCGTATGGCTCACTGTTGAAAAAGCCGTGCCCAGCGTCCGCGTAGATATGCGCATCGCAGCGGACTCCTGCTTTAGTCATCTTCTCCTTGAAGCGTTCCACGATCTTGACGCCGATGAGCTTGTCCTTGTCTCCAAGGAAAACAATGGCCGGGGGCGCGCTGGAGGTGATGTTGTGGGCGGGGGAAAATTCCGGGTAGCGATCGCCAATACGATTATAGCCATAGCCGCCATCCGGGCCGTTGTCGAAAACAGGATTGTAGAGCACGAGCGCTTGAGCCTTCGGCGAAACACTCAAGTCATCCGCCGGGTCATCTTGCCCCGGAACCATGCTGGTAAAGGCCGCGAGATGGCCGCCAGCCGAACCGCCGGAGGCAGCAATGCGCTCAGGATCAATACCCAACTCCGCCGCATGCGCACGCACCCAACGCATGGCAGACTTCGCATCCTGGCAGCACAAAACTGGCGGGCTCATGACCGCTTTTGGCATGATTCGGTATTCAACCCGAATACCCACCATGCCGCGAGCAGCCAGATATTCACTCTGAGGTTGGAACTGCGTCGGCTTGCCGCTCACCCAGCCACCGCCAAAAAAGAAAACAATCGCGGGCCGCCGGTCGGAGGCTTTCCACTCTACTGGCTTTTCAACGTAGAGATGCAATTCGCGATCACCGACTGTCTTGTAGACCAATGTCTCCGTCGTGAATTCTGTCGGTTTGACGAAAGCCCCTTCAAACCGTGCTTTCTTGGCTCCCGCTTTGGGCAACGCCTCAGTCTCCGCAAGACCAACAGGTAACACCTGCATCAAGCCCGCACCAACCAATACTAAGAGGTGGTGTATTTTCATAGGCGAATTTGAAAAGAATCAGAAAGACAGTTTACGCTCGGAAAGCGGAATCAACCTCGAGAAGGAAATAATCACGGGCATTGCCGAAGCAGATATTTTTCACCATCCCGCCGACGAGTTCACGATCCGCAGGGATTTCACCACGCTCCATCATTCCACCGAGCAGATTACAAAGCACACGACGGAAATACTCGTGGCGGGTGTAACTCAGGAAGCTGCGTGAATCGGTCAGCATGCCCACGAAACGGCTGAGTAAACCGAGGTGCATGAGTGCGTTCATTTGCCACTCCATCGCCTCCTTCTGATCTAGGAACCACCAGCCGGAGCCGAACTGCATCTTGCCTGCGACGGAGCCATCCTGGAAGTTGCCGATCATCGTCGCAAAAACGTAGTTATCGGCGGGATTGAGATTGTAGAGGACCGTGCGTGGCAGTTCGCCGGTCGAGTCGAGCGCGTCGAGATAGCGGCTGAGCGCCCGCGCCTGCGGAAAATCACCGATGCTGTCGAAGCCGGTATCCGGCCCGAGTGCTTTGAGTAGGCGGGTGTTATTATTGCGGAGCGCGCCGAGGTGGAGCTGCTTCGTCCAGCCCTTCGCCGCATCCCAGCGACCAAATTCTAGCATGAGGAACGAGCCAAACTTCGCCAACTCATCCGGCGATGCAGCGCGACCCGCGCGAGCAGCATCAAAGATCGCCTTTGCCTCCGACGGTGTGCAGGGTTCGGCGAGGCATTGCTCTAGGCCATGGTCCGAAAGTCGTCCGCCGACAGCGTGAAAATCGTCGTGTCGTTTTTTCAGTGCGACGAGTAAATCGTCGAAACTCTTGACGGGCATTTTGGCCTCGCCGCCTAGTCGTTCGAGCCACGCGTTGTAAGCTGCGGGCGCATTTACCCCGTATGCTTTATCGGGACGGAAGGTTGGATAAACACGGGTCTTGAGCCCAAGTTTTTTGATTCGTTCGTGATCGGCGAGCGAATCAGCCGGATCATCAGTCGTGCAGATGATGGCGACTTTATTTGCAGCGAGGATATCGTGCACGCGCATGCCCGCGAGCTTGGCGTTGGCTGACTGCCAGATGGCGTCGGCGGATTTCGGGCTGATGATGTCGTCGATATCGAAGTAGCGTTTCAGCTCGATATGCGACCAGTGATAGAGCGGGTTGCCGAGCGTGTGGGGCACAGTCGCACACCACGCATCGAACTTTTCCCGAGGACTGGCGCCACCGGTGCAGACGCGTTCCGCGGCTCCGTTGGTGCGCATCGCGCGCCATTTGTAATGGTCGCCACCGAGCCAGATCTCCGCGAGGTCGGCGAACTGATGGTTATCAGCGATGAGCTTCTGCGGAAGGTGACAGTGATAATCGTAGATCGGCTCGGCTTTGGCAAAAGAATGGTAGAGATCCCGCGCCGTGGCAGTCTGCAGGAGAAAATCGTCGTGAATGAACGTTTGGCTCATGGAGAAAACAGGGCTGTGGCAGTGCTCGGCCAGTTCGTAGCTCTTATAGATTTACCATCTTGAATTTCGGCACAAGGAGGTGCATCAGCACCCACGCCACGATGTAGGCCGACCCACAGACGACGAAGAGGATGCCGTAACCCAACTCGACCTTGCCAAGCGACGTGTAGTGGGCGAGCAGGACGCCAGCGGCGCGGGCAATCAAAATGCCACCGAGTGCACCCGCCATGCCGCCGAGACCGGTGACCGAGGCGACCGCGCGCTTCGGAAACATGTCCGACACCGTGGTGAAGATGTTGGCCGACCACGCTTGGTGAGCCGCGCAGGCGATGGCGATAGTGCCGACCGCGAGCCAGGTGTTGATCTCGCCAAGGCGCGACGCGGCGAGGACCGAGAGCGGGAAGAGTGCGAAGAGGAACATCGCGGTCTTGCGCGCACGATTGGCGTCCATGCCGCCGTTGATCAGCCGCTTTGGCAGCCAGCCGCCGAAGATCGAGCCGAATGTCGCCACCGTGTAGACGACCGCGACGGCGAACGTCCAACTGATGACGCCGGGAATGGCGTTCACGTCGCCGGAATAGTCCGGATGCGTCGATTTGAACACTTCGATCTTGCGCGCGTTTTCGCCGGTGAGAAACGCGGGCAGCCAGAAGAGGAAGAACCACCAGATGCCATCGGTGAACAGCTTGCCCACGACGAACGCCCAAGTCTGGCGGAAGCCGAGCAGTTTGCCCCAACCGACCTTGGCTTGGGTCTTGGAAGCCGCCGCGGCTGCCGCCTCGGCCTGCTCGTCCTTGTCGCTGTGGATGTAATCGTATTCGGCCTGTCCGAGGTCGCCCTTTTGCAGCTTCGCGGCAGGCGAGTCGTAGAGCTTATACCAGAAAGCGAGCCAGAAAAGGCCGACCACACCGGTGAGAATGAAGGCCCACTCCCAGCCCCATGCCGCCGCGATCTGCGGCACACAGAGCGGCGCAAGGATCGCGCCGACGTTCGCCCCGGAGTTGTAGAGACCGGTGGCGAAGGCACGATCCTTCTTCGGGAACCATTCGGCGATGGTCTTGTTGGCCGCGGGGAAATTTCCCGCCTCGGTCAGACCCAACGCGGCGCGCCAGAAACCGAAACTCCAGGTGTGATGTCCGAAAGCGTGGCCGATGGCCGCGGCACTCCAGCCAATGAGAGAGTAAGCGTAGCCGGATTTCGTGCCGACCCGGTCGATGATCCGCCCGGCGAAGACCATGCCGATCGCGTAGGCGATCTGGAAGCAGATGACGACGGTGGAGTAGTTCAGTTCCTGCGCCGCCTTGTCGTCACCGAATACGCCGTCGGCCGCGAGCACCGGCTTGAGCAGACCGAGCACATTGCGGTCGAGGTAATTAATCGTGGTCGCAAAAAACACTAGCGAGCAGATAGTCCAACGATGGCGGCCGATCTTTTCGTTAATAGCGTTAAACTGGCTCATAATCTAGGGGGGATTAGGGATGATTCTGGGGAAAACCTACACACCCTCGAAGATTCGAGCAATAAGTAGGAGGCGGGAAATGGGATTGTGATGAGATTCGGATGCCCACGCCAAGCCTATTTCCTTGCTGGCTGGCGAAAACGCCAAGGCCGAAAGCACTCACTGCAACCCCAGTCGCAGACAGCTGCGATACTCAAACAGACAACCCAAGCGAATCATGCAGGGCTTTGCGGATTTGCCCCATCGTAGCGGGTTTGAGCAATACACCGCTAAGTTTGGCCAACATAACTCCACGTGTCAGCAACTCGGGATTCATATAGCCCGTCATCAAAATGCGTTTGGTCTCAGGCGCGCGCTCGGAGGCTGTTACCAAAAAATCCAGACCCTGCAGTTTGCCGGGCATCATGTGATCACTGAGGATAGCGTCATACTTTTTCGTGCCGAGCAGCATCAAAGCTTCTGCGGCGTCCGTCGCACGCTCGACCTCAAACTCCCCCTCAAGATTTAAGCAAATGGCGGCAGCGAGATCGGAGTCGTCTTCGACAAGCAAGACAGCAGGACGGCGTTGAGCAGACTCAGACATGAACACTTCCCGTAGTTATCCCGCCGCCACAACCTGATCGTGAAGTTTGGCGGCCTCCTGCACGGTTTTGACAAGCTCAGGCAGAGAAACGGGTTTAAGAAGGTAGCGATATAGCGCGGCTTCGTTCACGCTGCGCAGCAGCATTTCCGGTTTCATGTAGCCAGTCACCAACACGCGTTGCACATTCGGATATTCTTCGCGCACGTGCACAAGAAAACCGAGCCCGTTGCCGCCGGGCATCAGATGATCACACACGATGACCTTGTAATCCTTCTTGTGCAGAAGAAAGCCCGCCTCACGCGCATTACTCGCCATGTCGGTGTCGAAAAACGGCTCCAATGCCTCCGTGTAGAGCGTGAGTAAGGGCTTTTCGTCATCGACCAACAGGATTGAGCCAAGTTTAGCAGGCGCCGGATTTTCTGAGGCGGTGGTCGGGGCGGTCATCGCCCGCAGACTCTGTTAACGGCCAAAGGCTTGGCAAACCCAAAGCACACGCAGCATCGGCGTTTTAGTTTGCCTGCCCATCGACGCTGTTATTCCCTCCCGCCGCATTCCCGATGGCCTCCCCCGACTTTCACGCCGCCGCCCGCGATGGTGCTTTTGACCAGCTCCCACCGACAGAGCTGACCCGCGAGAATCTCTCCCGCCGCAATGCCTCTGGCAATACGCCGCTGCACCTCGCCGCCAAATACGGTCATCTAGGCCAGCTCCCAGCTGGTCTGCTCGACTCGACCGCTTTGACGCTGAAAAATGATGCCGGCTACACGCCCGTGCATCTCGCCGCCCGCGCTGGCTTACTAGACCAAATCCCGCTGACATTGCTCGATAGCGATTGCCTGCAGCTGCGCTCCAACAGCGGCTACACCGCCCTGCACCTCGCCGCGTCCGCGGGTTGCCTCGACCAGATTCCTGCTGCTCTTCTGCACGCTTCTGCAATCCTCCTCAAAACGGATCACGGCAATACCCTCCTCCACGAAGCCGCAGAAGCCGGCACTCTCGACCGCACGCCCGCCACTTTTCTCACCGCAGAAAACCTTACTGCCGCCAACATCAGCGGCGAAACCGTCCTCCACGTCGCCGCCTTCAACGGCCATCTCGACCAAGTGCCTGCGGCTTTCCTCACGGTGGAAAACCTCACCATTAAAACGGCCAACCACGACACCGTGCTCCACGCCGCCGCCATCTCAGGCCACCTCGATCAAGTGCCCGCAGCTGTCTTCAGTCCAGCCACGTTGAGCCTCGCCACCAAAACCGGCTACACCGTGGTCCACGCCGCCGCCGAGTCAGGCCACCTCGACCAAATCCCCCGCGAAGCCTTCACCGTAGACCTCTTACTCTCGCGCAACGATTTTGGCGACACCCCCATGCACGCCGCCGCCGTCGAAGGCCACCTCGACCAAATCCCCCGCGAATTTATCAACCGCACCACTCTCCTCATGCGCAACTACAGCGGCGGCACCCCAGTCGGGGCCGCGTTGCGCCATGGTCACGTGGAGCAGTTGCCGCCCGAATATCGTCCTCGCCAACCGAACGCCTTCCAGCGCTTCCTGCACAACCTCGGTTTCGGTCGCCCGCCCTACACCTAGACCAAATCTTCCGGCGGAAGATTAGAATTCGCGGCCCCACCTCCGCGACCGAGCAAAAACTCGCGTTGACCTGCGACGTTAAAATCGTCCGTTAAGAGACGTCTTTTTCCCCCCACCCACTTTATTCCTCAACGCCCCGCCCACGCCGAATGGCCAAGAAGAAACCCTCCAAGCAGAACGACCAACCAGAACTCTCCTTCGACGATGCATCCGCTGCGTCGAATGGCCGCGGCACTCCCACGCCGCCTGAGTCAGCCGCCACTCCAGCCACCGCGCCCTCGGAAACCGCGCCAGACGCGCCCGTCCCTCAGCGCCGTAAGGGCGAGAAAGTCCAAGACGACCGTGCGCCGCTCGCCACGCATTACCGCAACTGGTTCCTCGACTACGCCAGCTACGTCATTCTCGACCGCGCCGTCCCACACCTCGATGACGGTCTGAAGCCCGTCCAACGCCGCGTCCTCCACACCCTCTGGGACATGGACGATGGCCGTTTCCACAAAGTCGCCAACGTCGTCGGCGCCACGATGAAGCTCCACCCCCACGGCGACGCCTCCATCGGCGCCGCCCTCGTGAGCATCGCCCAACGCGGTTGGCTCATCGAACCTCAGGGCAACTTCGGCAACATCCTCACCGGCGACGATGCCGCCGCCCCGCGTTACATCGAAGCACGCCTCACTCCCTTCGCCCGCGATATCCTCTTCAATCCCAAGACCACCACCTGGCAAGCCAGCTACGACGGCCGCACCAAGGAGCCCGTCACCCTCCCCGCCAAGTTCCCGATCGTCCTCCTCGAGGGCGCCGACGGCATCGCGGTCGGTCTCTCCACCAAGATCCTCCCGCACAATTTCAACGACCTCTGCCGCGCCGCCATCAATCACCTACAAGGGAAAACCTTCCGCATCCTCCCCGACTTCCCCACCGGCGGCACCGCCGACTTCTCCGAATACAACGACGGCGAACGCGGCGGCAAAGTGAAGGTCCGCGCCCGCATCGAAGAACGCTCCAAATACCTCCTTGCCGTCACCGAACTCCCCTACGGCGTCACCACCGAGTCGCTCATCGAGTCCATTCTCGCCGCCAACGCCAAGGGCAAGATCAAGGTCAAACACGTGGACGATAACACCGCCGACAAGGTCGAGATCCTCATCCACCTCCCCCAAGGCTCCGAACCTGAGAAAGTCATTCAGCAGCTCTACGTCTTCACCAGCTGCCAGATTCAACTCTCGCCCGCCGCCTGCGTCATCGTCCGCGATCCAACCAACGGCCAAGACAAGCCCGTCTTCACCGGCGTGCGCGACATCCTCAAGCAGTCCGCCGAAGCCACTCGCGAGCTCCTCCGCCGCGAACTCGAAATCAAACTCGGCGAACTCGAACAACAGTGGCACTGGGACTCCCTCGAACGCATCTTTATCGAAGAACGCATCTACCGGAACATCGAGAAATCCAAAACCTGGGAAAGCGTGCTCGCTGAAATCCGCGCTGGCCTCAAACCCTTCCTCAAACAACTCCGCCGCGAAGTCACCGAAGAAGACATCGTCCGCCTCACCGAAATCCGCATCAAACGCATCTCCGCCTACAACCGCTTCCAAGCCGACGAAGCCATCAAGAAAATTGAAGACGGCATCAAGGAAACCAAAGGCCACCTCAAGAAACTCACCGAATACGCCGTCGCCTGGTTCGAATCCCTCGCCGAAAAATACGGCAAAGGCATCAAACGGAAAACCAGCTACGACGAACTAGAAGAGATTAAAGCCTCCGACGTCGTCGCCGCCAATCAACGCCTCTACGTCAACCGTGAGGACGGCTTCATCGGCCTCAACTGGCGCCAGCACGAGTTCGTGCAAGAATGCACCATCCTTGACTCCGTCCTCTGCCTCATGCGCGACGGCACGCTCAAAGTGTCCAAAGTCACCGACAAAATTTTCATGGGCCGCGACATTATCCACGTCGCCATCTGGCCCAAGGAAGGCGACACGCGTTTCTACACCATGGTTTATCAGGACAATGAGTCCGGCAAAGCCTTTGCCAAAAAGTTCCAAATTGGCGGCCTCTCCCGCGACAAGCTCTACCCGCTCGTAAAATCCGAAGGCTCTAAAGTCATCTGGCTCGACATCGCCGAAACCGAAAAAGCCATGCCGAAAAACATCCACGTGTCGCTAGACGGCCGCAGCGGCGCCCGCGTGCGCGAGCTCGACTTCGACCTCACCGGCATCCCCGTCAGCACCCGCACCGCCAAAGGCGTCACCGTCACCAAGTGGACCGTGAAAGAAGTGAAGCCCATCGATCTGGAACTGAAATAGTCCGCCCCACGTAAATGAAAACGTTCGATGAGATTACCACGATGGCAGACAACCACGCGCAAATGCGTAAAGATAGCTGTATCCAGTCTGCGATTGAAATGGTTCCAAGTTATACGGAATACTAGGCCAGAATGAGTATCCGGAGCAGGCGCACGAGGAGCTAGACGGCAAAGGGTTTGCCTATTGGCACAATATAGTTGGACAGGCGAAATATAATGGGAAGTCAGTCACTTTCATCGAGGAGAAGTTTGACAACGATCTTCAGCCAGGAAAATGGCAGCAGTTGGCCTGGGACCGAGGACTTCAATTTTTGCAGCAGGACATCTACCCGATCTACTCATTAAAGAATGTTGGGTGCAACGGTCACCATTGTTGGCTAGGAATACCGGAAGACAACGACGGCATGCAATTCACGACCAAGCGGCATTTGGGACTAACCGAAAAGGATATTCAGTCGAGGCAAGCGCTGGTGTGGACTTCTCAAACTAAGACCGAGATTCTGATTGTTAGGCCTGCTTGACCCTCGTTTTGTTTCTCTGCCGCATGGTTGGTAGGACATTCGTGCGTGAACAATAATCCGAAACGTCACCACTATCTAGCCCGAATCCTACCAGAGTGCTCCTATGTCCATGGCGAGAACCACAGAAACAATCCCTTCCGGGTTTCTCCATTAGCGTCCATTAGTGTGGATTAGTGGTTACCCCCTCTCTTACCCTCCAATTTTTACTCGCTACCGCTCAAAATCACCCAATCCCCAACTCCAGCTGATGCTCGAACGGCGGAGCAAAGACGCCGATGATCACCCATGGATTGGGCGAAAAGCCGTGGAATTGCTGCGTGGTGCCGAGGAAGAAATGGAGGTCCCGTTGTCTAAATTCGTCGAGATATTTGGCGCGCACTTTTTTCACCGCTTCGTCCTCGTCGCCGTTCGAACGCCGGAGACAATTCCAATACAGCTGACCACATTCCCAATCCAGCACTTGCAGCGTGCTCTTGCGGCCGTCGGCATCCTCAAACTGATAGGAAAAGGCATACGGCAGCTTTGGGATCAGGTTGAACGTCTCCCGCCAGTCGTCCTCCTCAAACATCTGCACCTGCTTGGTCTGCTCCCGCATCTGGGCGACTTTCGCCGGATTCCACTCCCGGTCATCATCCTCCCAGATAAACCCACGTATCTTGGTCGGCTTAAACACGGCGAGCGACAAGCGGTTCTCTTTGGCCCCAACCAACAGCGGTTCCAGTCGGTCGTAGACCTCGGCCTTCTTCAGCAACAGTTCCCGCCTCGCCCGCCAATTATGCTCGGTGCCGACGTGCCCCACCGGAACCAATTCATCGTAATTGGTCGGGTGGTAAGTCTCTGGCCGGGGATCGGAGCGACTGGCGGCAAAATTGGCCTCGATCCAGTCAAACTTGCGATACTGCTCGGCGTCATCCAACCGGCGAAACGGCACGGGATAAATGCGCATCCATGAACCATCCTCGCGGACTCCCGCGGTGCAGACGGTTTCACCGTATTTGCGAGAGAGAGTGGGATAGGTTTTGACGGTTACCAGGACTCGTTCGCGTGCCATTTTTATTCTACAGGTGGTGCGGCTCCAACCGGCCGGCGGTCAGCCGTTCCAACGCCTCGGCCACGCAATGGCGGTGGCATTGACAGGATGCGGCTTCGTAGCAGGTGAGCGCCACACGATGGCCCTCGCGTGTGATCCACCCGGAAATTTTTCCCAATGCCGCACTCTGCTGCGGCAGGCTGTCCCGCTCATAGACGGCAAACAGCGCGTCGTAGTCCGCCTGCGTCTCCAATTCGCGGCGGTCCTCCGATGCAATGCCCAGCTCGGGCAAATGCTCATAGCGGATGCCCATACCGTCGCAGGCCGAACGGAGGGTGCTCTTGGCAAAGCCGTATTTCCGGCTCAGCGGATTGCGCCGCACATCACAGAGCAACGTGACACCATCTTTAAACAAAAGATTGAGGTAGGCCTCCAGACTGCGCCCTTCGTAGCCGATAGTCACAAGTCCCGGCCCGGCCGGAACCGGCCGGGCAGCCGTGATCATGTCGCGCGCCTTTTTCCCCGGCAGCACCCGCTCCGCCACCCGGCTGCGGGCTGCGTAATAGGGATGCCGACGGTAAACTTCCGCGATCAACGCATCGCCGCGCCAAGCAGCATGGGCCGTGGCAAAGCGTGCCGTGCGGGCTCCCAGTTCGCGCTCACCGCGAACTGCCTTGCGGCCTGCATCGGACAAAACCCAGTGATTTTCATCCTCGGCTAGCAAGCCCCGCTCGATCAGCCGGCGCTTGTCGGCATAGGACGTGAACGAAAAACCGCCAAAGTGATAGGGGACAAATTCGTAGCTGGGCTCCTTTTCCCACTCCTTGGTGTAGAGAAACAGCAGCTTCTGGAAATCGGTATGCGCCACCGAGCCCCCCAAGGAATCGAGGAGAACAAGCAACAGGCGTTGGCGCTCAAACAGCACGCCTGCAACCAAACCAACCCGCCCCAAAAGTGAAAGCGCAGAATCCAGCCGACTTTGACGCTCAAGCAGCCCCGCCCCACCCACCCGATTCCCGTTGCTACAGCGATCACCACCAATCCGATCCCAGCACTCTTTAATTAGCGTCCATGAGTGTGGATTAGTGGTTAAAAATCTCCGGCCTCCTGTCCGCCGGCCACGCCGTGATCAAACAAGCCTGGGAATTCAAAGACTGGGAACCGGGGTTGGGGTAACGTCAGCCCTCCGGCCTCAGCTTTCCGATTTCCCCTTTTCAGGTCTCAGCTTTCCGTATCCTCAGCCTTCCGTACACCGCCTACCGTTCACCGGTCACCGCTCTCTGTCCACCGGTTCACGGCAAAGCTGCTAAATGTGACTCATAGTCCATGGTCGGATAGGCTGTAATCCGGTAGAGTCGGTCGATGCCAACCAATGAACCCACGCCAAAACCCATCCGCACCGGCTATGCGATTTTTTGTCCGACTGCATTTCAGGACACCATGCCCGCCTGTTACGAGGATGACCATCCAGTCATCTTTGCCACTGTGTTAGAGGCCCAACGCGAGATTGCCGACCATCAGCTCACCCGCATCCAGCAATTTCTGGACGGCGAGCGCGATTTTGATGATGCCATTGCCACAGACAAATTCGTCCTACCGGTCGATGCCTGGCCCGATGGCAGTATCTCCACCGAGGACGGCCGCCTCTTTGGGAAGCAAGACCAGTGATCAGGACCGCCGCGTAGCCACCGGCCTCAACAAAAACGCCCCCGACGGAGTCACCTCAAACACCATCTTTGTGTCTCCCTTAATCCCAAATTTCTTCCGCAGCGGCGCGGGAATAGTTACCCGCCCCCGCGTCGAAAACTTCACTCGGTAACTCGGCTCGGTTTTCATAGTCAGCTTCTGATTAATCTTCGATGGCTCCAAGAATAGCGCGAAATTGAACTGCCTCAAGTGTGCAAGTGCTCCGCATCGAGCCATTCAATAAAAACAGTCTGGGCTTCTTGCTGAAGTCGAACAACCGATAGACGTGATACTCTCTACTCCGCTCGCTTGAAACCTCCACCTCGTTCTTGGAGGCAAAGAATGGGGTGAGTGCGCCGAAGCGCGTGGTCTTCACCTCGACTAATCTCTCCCGTCCATCCGTCTCGAAAGACAGGATGTCGAACCCATGCCCGTCACCTTTGTTCGAGACGTGATCAATACGCTCAGCGAGGGCCTTCTGGCCCGCTGTCCATAGTCGCCGGTGCTCAAACTCCAACACCAATTCCTCGCCTGCCCGACCGAGCGATTGGTTATGCGCCTCCTGCTCCAGATAATTCCGTTTAGGCGTCACCCTGGGCACTGAAGGCTTCTCATAGAGCGTCTCCTTCTTTTTCGGCGTCGTCGGGGGATCCACCAGTATGTCGAGAATGTCACCGATGCCCGTCGGTTTCACGACCGGCTGCTCGATCAACTTGGCCACCGTCGTCGCCAGCTCCGGTTTGGCATACACCCAGCGCTCAACCACCTCCTGCAAGAGGCCCTGAAAATTACTCCGCGGCTTGTATCCGTTCACGTAAGGATACCCCATCTCGATCATCACCGCGCTGATATTAGCGTGCTTGAATTCAATGGAGCCGCGACTGCGGGCAGGCAGTAGCTTTTGCAATTCACGATTTCTTTCCGCCTTATTGTTATCCTGTCCACGAAGCTCCTGAGCCAACATTCCTAGGTAGTCCTCAACGATAATTTCTACCTCTGATTGCGACCAGTTATCAGACATGCGCAAAATCAGATGCCGACCGAACTGACCTCATGCAATCCCAACTTCAGAACCGGACAACCAAACCCGTGACCAAACCGTGAACCGTCTCCTCCGTGCCCAGGGCTGGACTGTCCTCCGGCTGTGGGAACACGCCCTGCTCCGCCGCCACGAACCCAGCCTCTCCCGACGCCTCCAACTCACCCTCCGACCCAACCCGTAGAATATTTTCAGCTCTCAGCCTTCACCTTTCAGCCCTCGTCTTCAGCCCTCCCCAAGCAGCTTCTGTCCAGACATGAGAATGTCCAAGCTGCGCTGAAGGAAACCAAGTTCAACGACCGCTTACGCGTCCAGCCGGCCAACCGTCCGTCCACAACTGTCGTCTCGCACATCTCAAAGGACGGCCACTATTTCATCCATCCCGATCCCACCCAGTGTCGAAGTTTGACCGTGCGCGAAGCCGCTCGTCTGCAGACATTTCCTGACAACTACTTCTTCGAAGGCCCCCGCACGGAACAATACAAGCAAGTTGGCAACGCAGTCCCTCCCCTTCTAGCCCGACAAATCGCTAAAATTGTAGCTAACCTACTAACAGGAGATCCAAATAAATGAATCCTAGGGAATCCGTATATGCCGGTTCAGTTTCAGGGGAGTAGGTAAAAGGCAAGATCACTGTATTCCGAGGGCGAGTGAATGTAGTCCGCCGATTTTTCCGTCTCGCGTCCTCTGCGTAGAAACTACTTTCGCGACTGGCGTCTCACTCCGCGCCGAGGGCGAGGTGCCGACGGGCCTGACGCACGGCGCTGGCAAAACTGCGTCCATCTGCGCGGCCTTGCCCAGCGATCGCAAACGCCGTGCCGTGATCCGGACTTGTGCGCACAAACGACAACCCGAGCGTAAGATTCGCGGCCTCAGCAAAATCCACCGTCTTCAACGGCGCGAGGCCTTGATCGTGATACAACGCTACGACCGCATCAAACTCGCCTTGCAGCGCGCGCCAAAAAATCGTGTCGCCTGGCTCGCACGCCGAGAGCCCCGGCCATTCCGTGCGCAACTTCGCCAACACAGGGTTGAGTGCGTCGCGCTCTTCATGGCCGAGCAAACCGCCCTCGCCCGCGTGTGGATTCAGCCCGCACACGCCGATGCGTGGTGCCACCACCCCATCCGCCCGCGCCAACCGCGCAGCAGCCCGCACCGTGCGCTCCAATCGCTCAGGCGTCAGCAACGCTGGCACATCGCGCAGCGGCACATGCCACGTCGCCAAGGCTACACGCAAGTGCCCGCCCGCAAACGCCATCACTGGCTCGCCTCCCCAGCGCTCGGCAAAAAACTCGGTCTGTCCCGGATGCGAAAAACCCACTGCGGCCAACCGCGCTTTGCTCACTGGGCCGGTCACCACGGCGGAAAATTCGCCCGCTTTGCAACCCGCCGCCGCCCGCGCCATCGCAGCCAATGCCACGCGCGCCCCGTCGTCGTCCGGTTGGCCGGGCTTGGCCACATAACCACGCACGCCGACTGCCACCTTTTGCACGCCTATCGGTAAAGTCTCCAACCACGCCGCCGGGCCGAGCACGGCCACCTCCTCCACTTCCTGCAGATGCGCTGCCAACCAGCCCGCGATCAACTCCGGGCCGACGCCCGCCGGATCGCCGCATGTTATAGCCAGTCGCGCCATTGTCGTGCTCACTCTTCAGCGGACGTCGCAGCACCGTCGCGCGAAGGCCGCGCAAAGCCGCGTTTGCCGCCCGCGAAAAATTCTAAGAATCGTCGAGCCTCCGCACTCACCACGCCCGACACCAACCGTGCTGCCGCCAACTTGCGCGGGTCGCCGCCCGCAAACACCACTGCAAAGCAGTCTTTGAGTTCACGAATCGTATCGCGACAGTAGCCGCGCCGCTTCAGACCGACGACATTGAAACCCGGCACTTCGTCACGCTCAGCGCACATCAGGAATGGCGCCACATCGCGAGACACACGCGCACCGCCACCTACAATGCAACCTTCACCCAGACGGACAAATTGATGAATGGCCGCGCCGCCGCCCACAAAGACACTCGCGCCGACTTCCACGTGCCCGGCCAACATTGAATTATTGGCGACCACGACATCGTCACCGATGACAACATCGTGGCCCACGTGGGCATTGACCATCAGCAAGCAGCGCGCACCGACGACGGTTTCTTTATTCGCGTAGATGGAGCGGTGCAGCGTGGCGTGCTCGCGGATGATAGTGCCCGTGCCCACCCGCACGAGGCTCGGGGTGGCCGGATCGAATTTCAGATACTGCGGATCGCCGCCCACCACCGCAAACGGATGCACGACGACACCGTCGCCCAGCACCGCATGGCGCGTGACAATCGCGTGGGCATGAACAGCACAACCGGTCCCGAGTTGGGCCCCGGGCTCAATAATCGCTGTGGGATGGATGTTGCTCATGGGGAAGTTCGACGCGCGGCCTCGCGCTCGTCCAGCAAGTCGAGCTGTGAGTCGCGCAAGAGGTCGTAGGTTTTTAACACGCGAATGAGTTGGAGGGTGTCGCTTTTGCCGTAGTTCCGGTTCAACTCTACCTTCGCGATGAGGTCGAGCAGCATAGCGCGGAATGACACGACAGCATCGACGCCGCGTTCTTTGAGCATCTCAACCGCTTGCGAACGATAAGGCTCGGCCGTCGGCAAACCAGGGAGCACGAGAATTTTCAGCAGATCAGCGTCCGTCTCATCGGCAGGGAAAAAGCGCGCCGCCTCTTTCAGCACACTGTCTTTCAGAAACTCAAAGATGCCCGGCTCACTGCGCAGACGAGCGGGGGTAAAGCGGCCTGTCGTATGCCACGGCTTGATACTCACGACGGCGCGTGGCACACGCGGCAACTCGTTGGCGAAAAGAAAAAAGCCGGGGCGCGGAGTCCCGCGTTGCCAAGTCGGATTGAAGACCACGAGGTCGATCACTTCCTCCGCCGCACCGCGCTTCGCGGTCAGCGCATATTTGCGGGCCTGCCGGACAAAAAAGCCGGCCTGCTCGAAGTATTCGCGGACAATGCCTTCATCTATGGCGGACATGAAGCGGGCACGCTAGAGCCTGCTTCCGGTGGCGGCACGACAATTTTCACAGCAGCGAGAGCAGTGAACCTGCTCAGGCCTTGGCGCCGAGACCAACCCAAATTTCCTCAACCAACGCCACCGGCACGTCGCTGCGCGTGGCGGCTTGGCCGAGCTTTTCCAAAACGACAAAACGCAATCCGCCGGCACGGTTCTTTTTGTCGCGCGACATTGCCGCCATCAGAGCGGGCAAGCGCAGCGCGGCGCGCAACGCCACCGGCAGTCCGTGCGCAGCTACCACGCGTTCGACACGGGCCACCTCATCGGCACCAATCAGGCCGAGCCGTTGCGACAGTTGCGCGGCAGCGACGAGCCCCACCCCGACAGCCTCGCCATGCAGGTATTCGCCATAGCCCGCCACTTGCTCAATCGCATGCCCAAAAGTGTGGCCAAGATTCAATAGCGCCCGTCCGCCTTCGCGCGCAATCTCGCGCTCGTCAGCCTGCACAATCGCGGCTTTGATTTCGCAGCAACGGCGAATGATTGCCGCGAGTTCCGGATGCGTCGGCGCCAATGGAGATTTTTCCAACTGAGCCAACAGCGTCGCGTCGGCGAGCAGACCGTATTTCACGACTTCAGCCGCACCCGCCGCGAATTCCCGAGGGGGCAAGGTATGCAGTAGCGACGGCGCAATCCAGACGGCCAACGGATGATGGAAGGCTCCGACGAGATTCTTACCTGCCGCGAGGTTGATCCCAGTTTTGCCGCCCACCGAGCTATCCACCATCGCCAATAAAGTCGTGGGCACTTGCACACATTCGATGCCGCGCAAGTAACTCGCGGCCGCAAACCCGGCGAGATCACCGATCACACCGCCACCCAAAGCCCAGAGCACGCCGTCGCGGCCCAGCCGGTTATCTGCGAGAAAATCCAAGACGCGTCCATACGCCTCTAGCGACTTTGAGCGTTCCCCGGCCTCCAAAATGAGCTTCGGCGTGTCGGGGAAAATCTGCTCAATCAAACCCGCCTGCGCAGTGGCTACACCTACGTCGCTGAGCAGAACACACCGACGCCCAGCTTTTTGCATCGCCACCACTTCGTCGGCCAAACTAGTGGCCAAGGCTTCCACGAAGTGAATCGGGTAAGTCCGCGAAGGAAGAGCGATAGTCAGCGGTTGAGACACGTGCGATTTCAAGCCCCCAAAGTTGTGCAAGTCAATGTCCGATAACGAATCGGCTCATGTTCTCAAAAATGAGAAGAAATCTCAATAATCTCCTTGATTTGATAATGCGTCTCATATTCACTGCGAATCTGTCTCATCAACGCTATGTTTTCCATATCCAAATCTTCCTCTTCTTTGCGCCGGATGTCTTTCGTTATCGGCGCGATGCTCACGGGCCCGCTCGCCCTTTTCGCTGCCAACACACCTTCGGTGGAAGAACTTTGGCAACTCGTCCAAGCCCAGCAAAAGCAGATCGAAACCCTAACCGCACGTCTTGCTGCCGCCGAATCTCAAGGCGCAGTCACCGAACAAAAGACTGCTGCGGTCGAACAAAAAGTCGAAGCCACCGCCACCCATCTTGAGCAAGTGGCCACCAGCGCGGGCCAAGCCGACGGCTGGTTCAAGCGCACGCACCTCGGTGGCTACGGCGAGCTCCATTACACATCCGGCCCCGCCAAGGACGAAATAGATTTTCACCGGTTTGTCCTCTTCGTGAACCACGAGTTTTCCGATAACCTGCGCCTCTTCTCCGAAGTCGAAATCGAGCACGCACTAGTAGGCAGCGGGAAGCCGGGCGAGGTCGAGCTGGAGCAAGCCTACCTTGAGTTTGATCTCGGCTCGTCCACCAAGGCCAAGGCCGGCCTCTTTCTCTTGCCTATCGGCCTAATCAACGAAACGCACGAGCCCACGACATTCTACGGCGTGGAGCGTAACCAAGTTGAAAGCGCGATTATACCTAGCACGTGGTGGGAAGGCGGCGCCGCCGTCTCGCAGCAATTTGGCTCAGGCCTAAGCCTCGACGTCGCTCTGCACTCGGGCCTCAAAACGACCACCGCCAATATCCGCTCCGGCCGGCAAAAAGTCGCCAGCGCCGACGCGCAAGATGCCGCCGCCACCGCCCGCGTGAAATACACCGGCGTGCCCGGCCTCGAACTCGCCGCGTCCCTCCAATACCAGCAGGACATCGCGCAAAGTTCGCTGCCAGGTGAACACGCCGACGCTTGGCTCACCGAAATTCACGCCGACTGGCGCAAGGGCGGCTTCGGCCTCCGCGCGCTCTACGCCCGCTGGGATCTCAACGGAGCCACTGCCGCAGCTCTCGGTCGCGATGAACAATACGGTTACTACATTGAGCCGTCCTACCGTTTCACCACGGACGCGGGCGACCTCGGCTTCTTTCTCCGCTACAGCGTAGTGGACAATGTCGCAGGCGACACCACCGATTCGAAAAACGAATACACCGATCTCGGCGTGAATTTCTGGCCGCACCCCCAAGTCGTCTTGAAGGCAGATATGCAATTCGCCGACCTGCCCGCCGGACACGACGAGACGCTCAATCTCGGCATCGGCTTCCAATTCTAAGTCCACGCGTGAAACGTCTGCGCCGTGTTCTCTTCGCTGTCGTCCTATACGGGGCGGCAGCTTGCGCGCGAGCAGACGACGCCGAAGTTTATCAAAGCCCAGAAGCATTTCTCGCGGAGACATTCGCCGGGAAAACTCCGTCCCCGACCCTGCTCTGGCTGACGGAGGACTTGCGCCCGGCTATCCGCGAAATTCTGGGCCACGACTACCCCGCGCTGCGGCTGCGCTACTGGCGCGACGGCGCGCGCACCGCATGGATTCTCGAAGAAATTGGTAAAGTGAAACCCATCACCACGGGACTCGTCGTGCACGATGGCAGACTGGAGCGCGTGAAAGTCCTCATCTACCGCGAGAGTCACGGCTGGGAAGTGAAACATCCCTTTTTCACCAACCAATTCACGGGACTCGCTTTGAACAACAATACCCGCCTGAGCCGTCCGCTTGATGGCATCGCCGGAGCCACTCTCTCGGTGAATGCACTCGAAAAACTCGCCCGCTTGGCCCTGCGACTTGACGCGCAGGTGCGGGGCATCCAAACGCCATCCGCACATGAGTGACACTCCCGCTTCTCGCCGTCCACGCCTACGCTGGCACCGGCGTCTCGGTCTCGCCGCCGCGGCAGTGTTTGTTGTCGTCGCGCTCACAGGGCTCGCGCTCAATCACAGTCTCACGCTCGGCCTGCAAAAACGCGTGTTGGAGGCTGACTGGCTTTACCGCTGGTATGGCATGCAACCGACTGGCGAGCCCATCGCTTACGCTTTGCCGGAAGGTCGGCACCTCATTGGTCTGGGCGGCAGCCTGTTTGTTGATGAGAGACCCATCGGCAGTTTGTCGCAACTACGCGGGGCCGCAAACCTCGGCTCACTGTTTGCCGCCGCCGGCCCACGGGAAATCATGTTGCTGCAAACCGACGGCACGCTTGTGGAACGGCTCAGCGGCGACGCTCTGCCACCGGGGGAGATTTTTAGTATTGGCGCACTCTCAGTGAGCGAAGGACAAACACGCCTCGCCGTCGTCACAGCCGTCGATCGTTTCGCTTTTGATGAGGAGCTCGTCTCTTGGCACAGGCTCGGCGCAGATATCGTTTTGACAAGCACTCCGCCTGTCCAATTGCCGAACGGAAAACGCGGAGCCGTCGTGCGCGCCTATCGCGGCGATGGGCTCACTCTTTATCGAGTGATGCTCGATCTTCATTCTGGGCGATTTTTTGGACAAGGTGGCGTGCTCGCCGTGGACCTTTCTGCGTTTGCGTTGCTGTTCCTCACCTTCACCGGAGTGTATTACGCGTGGCGCACGCGCCGCTGAAATCGTCTGACCCATGAAATGTAGTCGAAGACGCTTTCTCCGCATCGCCGCTACGGCCGCAACCGGCGCGACTTTCGCGTCACCTGTTTTGCGAGCCTTCAGCCAGTGGACTGATCAAACTATCCGGTGGCACGGAATCGCACTCGGCGCAGAGGCCAGTATTCAAATCGAGGGACTCGCATCTGAGACAGCGAAGCGTCTGCTCGCCGATTGCCGGGCAGAGTTAGTCCGGCTCGAATCCATTTTTAGCCTCTACGACGGTCGGTCCGCATTGGCGCATTTGAACCGCACGGGCGTGCTCCAAGCCCCGCCCCCAGAATTGATCGCTTTGCTCACGCACGCGCACCGACTCAGCGAAGAGACCAGCGGCGCGTTTGATGTATCCGTGCAACCGCTGTGCGAGCTATTCGCCCGGCCTAGACCAGAAGTAACCGCCACTGAAATTTCCCATGCCCGTTCATTAGTGGATTTCCACGCGATTGAGGTTACCCCCGACTGCATCCGGTTGGCTCGGCCCGGCATGAAACTCACCCTCAACGGGCTAGCACAGGGATACATCACCGACTGCATCGCGGAAAAATTACGCGCCGGCGGATGTCAGCACACGCTGGTCGATCTCGGCGAAAAACGTGCCCTCGGTCCGCACCACGACGGCAACCCCTGGCGGCTGAGCGTAGAGTGTCCGGTAGACCGCACGCGGCTCGTCGGAGTGCTAGAATTGCAGCATCAGGCTCTCGCGACATCAGGTGGTTATGGCACACCTTGGCCGCACGGACGGCACCACTTGATTGACGCGCGGCTCGGCGAAAATCGCACAGGCGGATGGGCTAGCGTCTCAGTGCTGGCACCAACTGCGACGGAGGCAGACGGGCTTTCCACCGCCTTGGCCGTTTTATCGGAGAGCGAAGCCAAGACCCTACTTGCGCGTCACCAAGGTTGCACGGCTTATGTTGTGCAGCAGGAAAATCAGGCGCAACTCGCGCCACTTGTCTGTCGAACTGTAAAATCAGGCTGAAGCTGATTGACGCAGATTATATTCGCCCTGTTCGACGCAAACACTTCGATTGAGGGAGTGCTTGCTCCTTCGTCACAAAAATATCGCAACGTTATATTCTGGATCCACCTCTGCACCGGGTTGGTTTACGGTGGAATCATTGCGGTGCTGTGCTTCACCGGCACGATGCTGGCTTTGGAAAAGCCGCTGATAAATTGGGCTGAGAACGACGTCCGCCAGCTCGACACCTATGTAGAAGCAGGGCGGCGGATGCCCTTTGTCGATTTGCAAAACCGCGTGCGCGCCAACGTGCCCACGGCCAAACCCGAGCGCGTCATCATCAGTAAAGACCCCGGCGCAGCGGTCGCCTTTCTCTCTGGCTCCTTCGGTGGCTATTATGTCGACCCTTACACTGGTGCAGTGACCCAGCCGCGCTCAACCACCATGGCGCGATTCATGCAAACCATGCACGAGTGGCACACCTCGTTGGCTTTTTCTAGCCCGGCCAAGGGTCGGATCGTGACTGGGCTGGCCAACGTGGCGTTGCTATTGATGGCTATATCCGGGCTCTACCTCTGGCTGCCGCGTCAGTGGAATTGGCAGAGCGTCCGTCC
>JACCDO010317932.1_pt1 | contig 29462 bp, 13 predicted proteins | sample 7446101 | NCBI WGS metagenome assembly JACCDO01 (sample SAMN15323440, study PRJNA562643) | freshwater metagenome | isolation source: river surface water | place: USA:Blue River Watershed | collected 2017-08-16
AATTCTACGCTGATGGATCTCGTTTTTAATGCGTTCTACAAATGCCATAGCCATATGACTAGGCATGTTGCCAACGTCAATCTTGAACATTCTACGCTCAGGAGCACGTTGTACACGATAGATAAGAACCGCATCTTCAAGCAATTCTTTCTGTTTGTAAACTTTAAAAATATTTTCTAGTATACTTTGTCCAAACGGCCAGAAGCGATCTAATCCTTCAGTTAAACTTAAATGAACAATATGTTTAGCGTCAATAGCACTTTCACTTTGTCCTAATGTAAATCTTGAGCCAGTTGTATTATATGGCATAGCAGGAACGGTATAGCCACCACCAGTGCCACCGCCACCAGTGCCGCCCAACCCAGTTGCTGGGTTGGCAGCAAAGTCTGTATTAGTTTTCTGTGCTACACTTAAATTTTGTAAATTAATATTTAGGTCTTTTAATACATACTGTTCTGGATTTTTTCCTTCACTTTCGTTAACAATAACTTTAATAACTTTAACCATGTCAACCCAATATAACTTAAAGTTTTCTGGGTCACGCACAAATACTTGGTCTCCGTACTTTATAACGTTTCTAAAAATTTTAAAAACTCTAGTATCAAATTCGTTAAGTTTACACCATTGTTGTAACTGAGTCTTTAACAATTCTACTTCATGAGGGGTAGGTTCATCTTTAAATTCAAACATGAATGGAGTTTTATTTTGCTCATTACGCATTGTGCTGAATTCAGAAATAATGTCTAAACATGCGTTGATTTCAGCATCAACATCCATCATTTCATATTGATTGTATCTTTCAATTCTATTTGGGTGACCTGTGTAGACTTCTGGTAGTCTACTCATGTAATTTTTATAACCAAAATCAGTATTGTTCCATCCGCCGGTTTGATTATTATTCATTCCACCATTATTCCAAGAACCATTATTGCTATTAGCACCGGAAATTGGACTGGAAATACCACTCTTATTGATAAATTTCTTTTTGTAGGTCATATTCTATTTATTAAACACGGGTAGCTTTTAATAAATCACCCTGAGTATTATTACTTTCTTCTAACTCTTCAACAATAGAATCTAGTTTTTCTGCCATTAATTCCATCATTTGATTTTGTGTTTTCATATATTGTAATACTGAATCCATAAGTTGTGAGTTACCAGATACTTCATTGCCTGCTATTCCAGTAAACATCTCTTTTGTCTGAGGGGTAGCATTTAAATCTGCTAACATACCCAAAACTTTAGTTGGATCCAATGGTGCTATAACTTCTCTTCCGTGAGCCGTTAAATCTACTGGATAACCTGCTTCAGGTCCATCAATTTCAGCACCGTCTTTAGCAGAGGTTTGTACGTGAAAATGAGGACCTGTAGTATTTTGATTAGCGTCTCCGGCAGGAGGTGGATAATATTCGTTTTTAACCAAAGAGACTCCAGGCATTTTTTGAATCAATGCTTTAATTTCTTGAGATTCTTCTGGAGAAGGTCCTTTGCTCAATACAAAATCTAAACCTTGCCCTATAGCATGTTTACTTCTAGGATGTTTTTGTTGATGAAACTTGTCATTTAAGCCAGTATAAAACATGAAATTAGGCACATTATCTTGTAATGTTTTTGCTAACGCTAACGCAGAATCCGTTAACGGACCACCTTCATAAACATCACCATATGGTCTAACTTTTAAGCCTGCTTGTTCTATCTGTTCTCTAGGATCTTTAGTGGATATTTTACTAGTATCTCTTTGTTGACCGCCGGATGTTTCTCCTGCGTGTGATCCTGATAGAGGTTTACTAGATTCTTGATTAGCGGCTGCTACTTGTACACCACCGGGGCTTGCTCCACCTATATCAGATTTTGCTATTGATTGTGAGTATCCTGATACTTTACCCAACAATTCACCGCCCAAATATCCTTTACCGGGGGTTATTGCTTTACCGGCTATTTGACTAGTAGCTAATAAATTTGCTTGATCTTGTGACATGGCTCCGGTATTGATACCCAACGTTTTTGCCATGCCCTTTTTACTTTTTTCCATAAACCATGCTACTATTTCAGAAGCATATCTAGGGTCATTTACTAAATCAGGATTTCTTACTAGAGTATCGTCCCCGAAAATTGCCTTACTTGCTTCGGCATAGTTATTTTTACCGGTTAACTGAATGTATCCACGACCTCTGTATTTCCAGCCATCGCCGGGCTCTTTGTTGCCCATGCTTTGACCTATTTTTGTAGTGCTACCATACATCATTTCACCCATCTGTTGTGGGTTACTCTTTATAGCACTCAATTCAGCATCTGATTTTCCTGCTGCTCTTTCGCCAAATATGCTTCTAATTCTTTCGTTACTAGTTTTACCGTAGTTTAAATTTTCTTCTACTCTTTTTCCACCAGTTTCTTTTAAGATATTAGCAAGCACCGCATTTATATAATTTTGATCTTTCTCTCCTTTTGCCATCAAAACTTTTTTTATCTCGGCTAAATTTTCTTTAGCATCCTGTTTTACTGGCAACGGTGCTTCGGGTCTAGTTACAACCGGCTGTCCCGAAGAATCACGAACTATTTCTCCTGTGCCGGATCGTACTGGTTCTGGTTTTCCTGTGCCGCCCTGCATGGCAGTATCAGTTACTTCTACAAATTTTCGCTTAAAATCTTCCAATTGAGTGTAGGCACCCTTAAAAGAATTTTGAAAATCTTTGTTAACACCTACTGCTACATGTTTTAAATCAGATTTAATTTCTCCTGTAATTTCATCTTCATTATCATTTAATGTTTCTTCTACTACTTTATTGTATCGTAAGATGTTTCCAGTTAACGCAGTTAACGCTTTGTCAGAAGAATTAAAGGTAACACTTAATTTTTCATTAGATTCACTCACTTCTTCCGTATCTATTGCTTCTAGTACTTCATCTAACGATTGAACTACATCTGTTTTTTCTTCTGTAATAGATTGTTTAGGTTGTTGCATAAATGGTTTAGCAACATCAATAACAGCACTTAATACTCTTACAGTAGGATTTAAAAGTTTAGCAGTTTCCCATAATTTTTCAGCAGCAGTAGTTTCGTTTGAAAATATACGCTGAACACCTTCAATTTTATCTAACAATGTTCCAGTTTTAGGTATTATTCTAGCAATTTCCATTATTTTGTCTAATGGCTCACTGTCACCTGTAATTTTATTTTCGATCTTTCCGGCTGTCTGTATTGTATTTGACAAAGCTTGAATTTTAGCAAAATCAGGAGATACTTTTTTGAGTACTTTTTCTGCTACATTTCCTGCTAAGTCACCTGCCATTTCCATTCCTGTAACATTAGCAACTGTCTCTCTGACTATTTCCTTAGGTTTTTCTACAATAGTTTTAGTTGTTTGCCCTATATTTTCTAAATCCAATGGTTTTTTGACAACGTTAGTTTTCTTTGGAACTACATCTTCGTCACCGTGTAACATTACAGGGTAACCTTCTTTAGGTCCGCTAAAACTACCACCAGTGGACGCCTGAGGTAAATCAAGTTTTTCTTTTTTAACTACAACTTGTTTTTCTTTTTCTTTTTCTGCGATAGCTTTATCTAATGTTCTCAACAGGCGTTCATGGGCCAATTTACTTTGAGCACTATCTGTAACGGGACCTGTTTTTTCAATTTTATCACGTTGTGCAACTAATTTTTCATAATCAGTATCTAATTTAGCCTCAACTGTTTCAGGTTTTTTACTTTCAATAGGTTTAGGTTGTTTCTCTAATATTGATCCTATACCTTTACCTAGTAGTAATCCAACTGGTCCCAACAATGCTCCAGCAAGCATTGTAGTAGTTTCTATTGTATTTTTAGATTTTTCACGTTGTTCAGGTTTAACTGATGCCAATGATGCTAGTGGTTCTAAACCTTTTATTATAGAAACTGGTACCGGTATTGGATTTGTTATAGAAACTTTTGTTATTTCTTCTTTTTTATCTTTATCTTTTGCTAGTTCTAATCTAGGTTCGTCTTTTTTATCTTTATCTTGTACAATAGAAACCGGTAATGGTACAGGATTTACTATTTGTACTTTAACTACATCACTATATTTGGCGTCTTTTAATTTTTCTTTAGCGGAATCTTGTTGTTTTTCTTTTTCTTCAGCTTTCTTTTTAGCTTTTTCAACTTCTTTATCACTGTCAGCAGTCATTTTCGCAATACCACCGCCGGCAACTTCGCCTATCGCTTTGCCTGCGTTTGCGCCCATCCAACCACCTAACGCAGCACCAAGTATGCCGCCGACCGCAGTACCCAATACAGGAACCACAGATCCTATACTTGCGCCAATTGCTGCTCCTTTGAGTGCTCCTGCAGTTCCACCTATTGCTGTTCCTACTCCTCCACCCGCTGCTTCACCTTTTTGAGTTCTAGCTTCTTCTTTTGTTATTTTACCTGATTCTAAATCTTTCTCGGCTTTTCTAATTCCTTGATAGGCGTCAACAACTCCTTCACCCACTGACACTACAGCACCGATAGCAGGAGCTGCACTTGATAATTTTGATAAAGGTCCGGCAAGTTTCGCTAAGGCTCCTGCTGCCGTAGTTGCTGCTCCTGCTGCTGTACTTGCTCCTGCTGCTGTCGCTGCTGTCGCTGCTGCAGGTGCGGCTGCGGCTCCTGCGGCTGTTGCTGCTGTAGTTGCTGCGGCTGCGGCAGGCGCTGCTGCTCCCGCTGCTGTTGTAGCTACTGTAGTTGCTATCGGGGCACCAGCGGCTGCAGCTCCTCTACCTAAACCTCCTATTAATTTGTCTACACCTTTTATTCTCTCTGCTATATTATCTAACTTAAAACCTTTTAATACTGACGCTGCGCCTAATCCTGCTATCGCTACTGCTGCTCCCAAAGCAGAACCAGTTAACGCATCAACTGCTTTTCCTGCCGCAATTTCTGCTTCAGTCAATAATGCTCTTGCATCTTTTGGTGTGTCAAATCCTGCTTTTTTCTGTGCTTCTATTCTTTCTTTAGCAGTCTTAAGTTCTTCTTTAGCATTTTGGTCGCGCTGTTTATTATAGTTTTGTAATGAGTCTTCTGAGATACCATATGCTTTGGCTGCGTCTTTACTAAATTGAGCCGCAGTGCCTACATTTTTTATTGTTTCTCCGAACTTTTTATTATAAGCATCCTGAAATTTTGCGGCTGCCTCTTGGGCACTCATGCCATTTTTAACTGCTTTTTGTAATTGCTGTACGTCTTCTAGCAAGCCCATTCTAGCAAGCGCAGCCGCTTCTTCGCCTGCGACAGTGCCAGTAGCCATCATTTGTCTTACACCTTTAGTAACAACTTCATTACCAAATCCAGTTACGGTGTCTAAAACTTTTTGCTGATTTTTAGCCTGTTCTCTTAATTTAGCAGCCTCTTCTTTTCTGCCCTGTCCTTCTAATTCTCTAGCTCTATTTTCTAAATTAATTTGTCCTATTTGCCATTCTACGGCACGTGAGGCTTCTTGTTGTTTTTTCTTAATAGCATCAACATCTTGGCCTGTTAAATTAGCCAATGTCATTAAACTATCAGTATATTCTAAAGTTTCTCTTTGTAGTGTAGCTCTATCTTTAATTTCAGCTTTAATATTTCTACCTGCGACTGCTTGTAGTGTTAAGTAATCTGCTTGATTTTTTATTAATTCTTCTTGACTTACACCTAGTCGCTGGTACGACATTCTTTGCTCACTGCTGATAGCAGTTAATTTAGCAAATTCTCTAGTACCATCAGTAGCATTAGAAGCTAAACTGGTTAAATTTATACCTAAATCTTTTAAAGGTCTTGCTAATACATCTAAATTTTTACTAGTGACGCCTGCGTTATGTGCTAAATCTCTGAACTCAGAGGTCGTCATCCCCACTGTTCCACCATACTTAGATATAGAATCAGTTGTTTTTAGGAAAGCATCGTATTGTGCCAGCATTGCGCCGGTTACTTTACCAGCGGCTGATATGAACGCACCAAAAACAGGTCCAGCTACTTTAGCAGCAGCATCTGCCATGCCTTCAATAGCGCCGTTGTATTTACCAAAACTTCTGTCTGATTGACTGATTAAATTTTTAAAACCGTCTTTAAACGCAGCAGATGCTTGTTGTATACTACTTGTGAGATTTTCTAATGCTTTTTTCTCATCGTCAAGAATCTTAGCACGTGCCCTTATCATAGGGTTTTCAGATTCTAACGCATTTCCAAATTCATTAAATTGACTGACTACCCCCTGAATACTAGATTCTCTTTTTTGTTCTTCAGTAAGTGTACGTGAGAACGCATTCGTTAACTGCGCCATTTGGCGGCGCAGGGCAGCAAGTTCTTCACGTTGTTGCCTAGAATCTTCTATTTGTTCTCTAATTAGGTCTTCATTATTTTCGCCAGCCATTTTTTAACCTATAAATAATTTATAGTATTTAGTATTCTATAAAACCCGTTTTTTAAAGGAATTGAAATGGCAATAGACAACAACCCGTTAAAGCAGTATTTTCGTAGACCCGCTCTTTTTATAAGATTACCAAGTGAGGGTAAATTTTACAAGCCTGGAGTAGTAAATATACCTCCTACAGGCGAATTACCAATCTACCCCATGACTGCCATAGATGAAATCACTACGAAAACACCAGACGCATTGTTTAATGGTAGCGCGATGGTTGAATTGATTAAAAGCTGCGTACCAGACATTAAAGATCCATGGGCAATTAATAGTGTTGACATGGATGCTATATTAATAGGAATACGTTCGGCTGGCGGCGGTAACGAAATGGAAATCGAATCACGTTGTCCAGCGTGTGATGATGTAGCTACATATGGTATTAACTTAACTTCGTTATTGACTCAACTAGTTTCGGGAGATTATGATAAAGAAATGGAATTGAATGACTTAAAGATTAAGTTTAGACCAATTACATATAAAGAAATGAATGAAGCAAGTTTAGCTCAATTTGACATTCAACGTGAATTTACAAACTTAGAACAAGAGCAAGACGCCGAAGTCAGAAAACAGCAACAGCAAGATATTTTAAAAAATATTACCACGTTAACTATAAAAATTCTAACCGAAGCAATTGAGTACATTCAAACTCCTACAGCAAAAGTAGACAACAAAAGTTTTATTTTAGATTTTTTAAATAATTGTGATAAGGATATGTACGCTGCTATTCGCGACCATAATACTGAATTGAAAACTGCTACTGAACTTAAGCCAATTAAAATTCAATGTGTCAATTGTAAACATAACTATGAACAGGCATTTACATTGAACACATCCGATTTTTTCGCATGACGCTTTTGAATCTCTCACCCGAGAAGATTCAAAAGCTGATTGAAAACTACGAAAAAGCAATTAAAGATATTAAGAAAAATGCCATGACAATGGCATGGTATATGCGCGGCGGCATGACCTATGAAGATATAATGAACATGTCCGCTAATGAGAGAGAACAAATAAACGAAATAATAGAAAGCAATCTAGAGACTACGAAGAAGACTCAGATGCCTTTCTTTTAACCGGAATTATTCATTTATCACAAATACGATTTGACTTTAATGTTGTCCTTCGGACAACTAATACCTCACTAGTATTCGCTTCGCTCATACTACGTTCGGTATTATTTTTACTGTCATCTATACTGAATTTAGAAGAATATATATTGCCGCTTTGAAGCCATGGTAGTGCTATTCAGCACTACCTATGGTAAAGGGTCTTGCCATGCCCGTCATCCATTGTTGTCTATTCCCCGTACATTCAGCCTATTTGCTAACATACGCTACCGGTTGCTCTGTAAAGTTTTATGGGACTGTAGTGAGCCTATCAATGTCTTTCAATTGATGACTCCGCAACGCACATTCTATATCTTCAAGACAAAATAGATATAGACTTGTTGAAGGTTCGCTTTGTCGATTGCCTTCTCGGTATTCCAAGGAAACTAATCCTTGCTACTCCAGATCCGTCAGCACAGCACAACCTGTACAAACTCAAGGAGGGTCGAGCAACCCCGACCAAACAAATTTAAAGACGTTTAATGTATTTTTAAATTTGAAAGAATGTTTTCAGTTTTAATATTTTGAATTGACTTGGTGTCTGGGGTTTTATTAGATTGTGAGCCTGAACAGTATTTTTTAAAAATATCTTTGTTGTGTTTCCAAAAATGATCGAATTCTATTATTATCCAGTCGTTGTGTTTTTTAGAAGTATAGTACATAAATTGATCAGTGATCCATGTTACATTAGATGGAACACATACAAATTTACCTTTTCTATTAAACTTCATGAACAGCACGTTAAGATCATCTGGTTCAGCTACAGCCATAAGTTGATCTAGCCAATCATTGAGTGTCTTACAGTCACCTGCTAGAACTTGATGAAAAGGAAAATCAGCATAACTTTTACATTCGGCGTTGAATTTAACAAAATTTTGTCCGGGTACAATATCGCCTTTAAACGAACGTACCTGACCTTCATGTAAAAATTCTTTGCGTTGTTGATTTTTCCCGCCCACATAGGCTCCTGATCCCGGTGCTCGTATGAAACTTTCACCGTATAGTTTTGATAGATATGTTGCTACTTCTCTTTCAAAACTCGAACCTTTTTGTTTTTGTGGACTTGGCATATGAATACTTATCAATAAATTTAGTAACTATAAATTATTCCATATCTGTGCTACTAGCATATGATGTGAATCCGCCTTCTTTAATTACTTTAAGAACATTGGGCACACGACCTGCTAATTCTTCACGATGCGAAACTAACCAAATAGACTTGTGACGGCGCCTACTCATATCTTTAAGGATAGCAATACTATTTTCTACACCTATCGTATCAAGACCGCTATCGATTAATTCGTCAATAAACAAAGTGTTTATTGGACTATATAGACTTTCCCATACATCTCTAAATGCAAAGCTTAATCCTAGAATTAAACGATTACGTTCACCGCGACTTAGGTTATCAAAATCAAGTTCACGACCCAATTCAGTAATTTCTACTTGTAAGTCATTTTGAAAAATGACTTGATGAGGTAAACCAATTTTATCTAGATAATGAGTAAGTCGAGAATTTAGATAACTCAAATTTTGATCAATGATTTTTTTGCGGACATAACTATCCTTACTTGTCAATAAGTCAAGCAAGAATTTTTGATGGTCCATAATTCTTGTAAATGTATTGATATTATCAAAATTAACTTCTTGTAACGCTTTGTTTTCCATATCAATGATTTGCTCACCATATGGATCTGATTCGTTGCTTTTTTCTTCAATCTGTTTAATTAGATTATCAAGTTCGGAGCTATGTTTTACTGCCTCAGCTTCTGTTTTGTAATGAGTAGACGGTTTTTCTATAACCGTTACTGGATTATCAACCAGCCCGTCTAATTGATGAGTTAATTCTTTTATTAGTTTTTTACTTTCGGACAATAATTTGTTCTTATTTTTCAAAACAGTAGTATGCTGGTCATCATGAAATTCTTGACCACACGCATAACATTTATGTTCTTTAAGTGTTTTTACTTCAGCTTCTAACTTTTGACGATTTTTATCCTCTTTGGATATTTCTTTTCGCAAACTCTCAATTTTACTATCGTAGGCAGTTTTTAACCTAAATTGTTCATTATAAACAATTAAATCTTTGTGTGCCCTTAACTCGCCTTCAATGTTTAGTTGGCTTAGTGAGTCATATTGCAATGCTAATTTTTCTAAATCTTCGTCGTGTTTAGTTTGCCAAAGTTTTTGTCTACGCTTTAAACTTTCAATTTGTTCTTTGACTCTCTTATTAGCTTCCTCGACAGCTTTAATACGAAATTCTTCTTGTTGAATTTGGTCTTTGCTGTTGCGTATCATCTCTTTAATTACTTCTGCCTTCTCAGACAACAGGGTTATACCCAGCAATTGTTCAATAATATCGCGTTGTTCATTAGACTTTAGAGCCAAGAATGGCTCGCTGTAAGTATTCAAAGCTACGATATGCCTAAACATTTCCGGAGACATGTTTATAACAGTTTCTATATGCGACTGTGTTTCTTTATTCTCACCCTGTTGGTCTTCAGTCGCTTTTTGTTGTACGTTGTTTACATAGAACTTAAGAATATTTGGTTTACGACCACGCTCAATTTTATAATCAGTTCCGTTAACATTGAATTCCAATGTTACTAGCATACCCTTAGCATTGGTTCTATTAACTAGATTATCTTTTCTAATATTGTTAATTGGAACACCAAACAAGGCATAACACAACCCTTGAATTAGGGTAGTTTTTCCAGTACCATTACGAGCACCGTCACCGCCCAAATCTAAGTTCTCACCTAAAATTAATGTTAATTCTTTTTTATCAAAATCAACTGCCTGTGTTACTTGTCCAATACTCAAAAAATTACGTAGGGTGATGTTTTTTATAGTTATCATAGGTTATTATAAAGTTCAATAAGCAGTTTTTTGTCTAAAGATTTACTTTCAATTGCGTTAAGTTGATCAACAATAATTTGATCAACGCTTTCAAATTTGACGCCATCGATATTTTGTTGCTGGTCTAAATGGTCAGACTTCATAGGTATTAAAGCCATTTCACGTAGTTTGTATTCAGGTATAAAAGTTTCACGTAAAAAGTTTGCCTCTTCATAGCTAATATCAATATCTAGGTGTACCCTACAATGACTGTCAATTAGTAATAACTTTTCAGGTCCTTCTAAAACATCACTTAGCTTGTAAACCCTAAATACTGGTTGTCGAGGCCAACTGCGAAAGATAGGATCTTGACCCCATTCTAGTATCATCATGCCTCGCGCATCATCACCTTGATCTGCGTAATTGTGCGGGAAAGCATTACCGATATACCATATGTTTTTTCTAGCCTGCCGTTTATGAAAATGTCCAGTAAATACTTGTTCGTAATTTTTAAAATGCGTTTCATTAATCTCGCCGTGGTCGGGCATTTCAACCATAGCATTCATATAAAAATGTGGTAATTCTAAATGACCAAACAAGTATTTTCCAGATTGTTTTTTGATTTTTTTGTGATCGTCACCCACAAGCCATGGGCTGATAACTACATCACCTTTGTTAAAAAAATCATTTACAAGTATAACATTGGGTAAATGTTTTGCCCACTCCACACTATGAACATCGCGCCTGTCACGATAATACAAATCATGATTGCCAGGTATGAAATACACCGTGTCAAAGGCTTGGCTCAATTTTTCTAGAGCCTGTAAACCAAACTGTAACGTGTGTATATTAATACTAGCACGATGATGATTCCAATCGCCTAAGAAAAAACAAGTCTCACAATTTTCTTTTTTGGCTGTTTGTATAAACCAATCAACAAAATTGGCACAATCTTGATTGTGCTGTAAACTGTTTGACTTTAGACCCCAGTGTATGTCAGTAAATACTGCCGCTTTTTTAAATAAATTACTCATCTATATAATATAGAACATTAAAGGTCAATACACAACTATAATGGTTATTCTTCAAAAACAGTTGCCCCCGAACCCATACCTTGTCTAGACCAACTAGGATTTAATCCATTAATTTCTAATATATCGTCACGTATGTTTTGATTTTTCTTTTCAGTGTTTAACACTCTGCAAAATGAATTTGTTATAGCAGCAGTATAATAAGCAAATGGGTTAGCACTCTTTGCCTCGTTGAACCTAAGACCGACATAAGTTAATTGTAAAATCGCACTAGCCTTCATTTCATCGTTGTATGTGTAACCGCGCCAATTATATTTCATGGCATATTTTTCACACATCATCATAAACATCCTGGCTAATTTGTTAGTGATATTGCCATGATCTCTACTAAACATACCTGTTTTTATACCGTTTTTCCAATGACTTTTACCTACACAGTAAAAACTATTATTTTCATCGATTTTGTAATGCTGAAAAGGAGGAAAATTTACTTTTACATGAACCATGTCATCAACTTCATCTTTTGGCATAGTTTCAAGGTCAGCAAACTTATCTTGGTCATCATCTTCAAATTCAAAAATGTCTTTGGCTGTTTTTTTCTTGACAGTTTTTCTTGGTTGTTTTTGCGCTACTGGAATATGGTCCCATGTCATAATTCTAAAAACTAAATCTTGGGTAGATATTTCATCTGCCGTTACTTTTTTACCGGTTTCTAGTGATAGTCTAGTAGCTCTTACTTCTTTTGCTTCTTTAATAATTTCGGCTTTGAAAGCGTACTCAAAACTTTTTTCTAGTGATTCGTGCGGCAAATCAATTATAAAATCATATCGATGATATTCACTTTTTGTGAAGTAACAATATGAATTTTTGCTTTCATGTATTTCTTTTAAAATATCTTTATTATTAAGATAGTTCACTGGTTTTTTGGTAGGTAATGACATAAGATCCTTTAAATTTTTGCTAGAGTATAGCACAAGACTTGTTGTTTTACAACAATTTGGTGTAGGAAAAGGTTAGAACAGCCTTTTTATTTATCATAAATATTATTATAAGGATCAATATACATGGCTAACCCAACAACAGCAGCAGAGTGGAGAACAGCGGCCAATAACATATTATTGGAAATTAGGGCAAATGACATAGAAATACGGTCATTGCGTTCTACCAGAACCAATTTAGAATCTCAACTTAAAACATTTGCAGCAAACAGAGACAAATATCCTGTTGGATCCGGTACATATAATTATTGGCAACAACGAGTGTTAACTACAGGGAATCAGATAGTAGCTACTGATAATGTTATAGGACAAGTAGTAACTGAAAATTTACAATTCACTCAGCAATATAATGCAGCATTACAAAATGCCACAGCAGCAGAACAGGGCGTTCCTAATACGAACAATGTTACATCCCCTGCTAATTCTAATCCTGGAAGTAGTACACAAGCTACTGCTGGTACGACAACGGTTCCGGCACTGTCTCCTAGCCAACAAGCGTTTTTAGATGCCAATCAAGAACCTGCTTCAGGTACAATTGATTCTCCGGCAAATATTGTGCCTTCAACTCTATCCCCTGCCCAACAAGCATTTTTAGAAGCCAATCAAGCAGATGAGGGTACAGTACAATCACAACGACCTCTTTCTCAACAAGAACAATCTTTATTAGAAGCAAATCAAGACCCGCAAGGAGAACCTATCTCAGGACCTCCTATAGATGAATTTGAAGGATTAGAGTTAGCCATAGCAACGCAAGAAAATGCTCTTAAAGAACCTCCTATCTTAAGTGATGATGAAGTTGACGCATATTTAAGTGAACAAATTCCAGACCAATTGGGTTCGCCACTAGAAGAACCTCCTATAGATGAATTTGAAGGCTTAGATTTAGCTATAGCAACGCAAGAAAATGCTTTACAAGAACCGCCGGTGTTGGATGATGATGAAGTATATAATTATTTAAATGAAGTAGAAACACCTAGCTACGGTGAACCTCCTGAAATAGATGTGTCACAAGATGCTGCTGAGAACGCTAAATTTAACAGACAACAAGAATCTGCTAACCCATCTCTTGCTTCAAGATCATCGAATCCTAGTGCTACCGGTTCAGCAAAAGGATTGTATGGGTTACGAAAAAAGGCTAGAAAACAAGCAACAGCACAGGACAATGCTAATTATAATTTATTAAAAGATTGGCGTGTTCGGTTGTCTTTGGCAGAAGGAGCAAAGTATCTATACAATGCGGATATGCCAGGCATATTGGCACCGTTAAGACATACTAAGGGAGTAATATTTCCGTACACACCTACTGTAACTGTAAACTATACAGCCAACTATGATCCTACGGAATTAGTACACAGCAATTATAAAATATACCAGTATAGAAGCAGCGCAGTTGATAGCATTTCTATTAATGGAGACTTTACAGCACAAGACACGTATGAAGCTAATTATATGTTAGCAGTGATACATTTTTTTAGATCAATAACAAAAATGTTTTATGGTCAAGATACTTCTCCTATTAATGGAACACCTCCCCCGTTATGTTATCTCCATGGTTTTGGGGCGTTCGCATTTGATAAGCATCCACTAGTAATTACTAATTTTACCTGTACGTTTCCCAATGACGTAGACTATATACGTGCTACTACGCATGATCAAACCGCCGGAGTAAACACTGAACAAAGTAATGTTCCAGACAATAGTAGTTCACCTCAGTCGGCAAGAATGAATGCTTCTGGTGTACAACCAGGCGGCGCAGCGGGCCCGGTAAGTTGGTCATTACCCGAACAATCAAGCAATAACACTGGTGGATCAGTAGATCCTACTTATGTACCCACTAAAATGTCCATACAGTTGTCCGCCTCACCTATTATTAGTAGAAACGATGTCAGTAGAAGATTTAGCTTACGTGATTATGCTTCAGGAAAACTATTGCGAGGCAGCAAAGTACCTGATGGCGGAGGAATATGGTAATGGCAATTAATAACGTATACCCAAGAACAAGTCCTTATTATTTTACGGATATAGTTGATGATAAATTTTTAGATATTATGATTAATAGACCAATACCGGCATTGCCATCTGATGTACAATGGACTATTACCACTACTTATGAATTTAGACCGGACTTGTTAGCATATGACTTATACACAGATTCTAAATTATGGTGGGTCTTTGCTCAAAGAAATCCCAATAGATTAAAAGATCCTTATTTTGATTTTGTTACAGGAACTCAGATATATCTTCCAAAAATAGAAACATTACGCGGAGTGTTAGGAATATAATATGGAAGATGACAACACTGGATATACATACACCGGATATGAATCAGCATTTGTTCCTACTCCGCAAGGAGAGGCACAACCATCTGACAGCGGAGATGCACAAACTACTACAATTAATGGTAAAGTAACGGTAAGTAAAACTTCTCCTAATGTTAGAAGATGGAATCCTCTAGGAGAATTTAGTAGTTATACATATCAGATATCGTTGTTTATGATTACACCTGATGCGTATGACTTATTCATAGCTAGTGGAAGACAACAACTAAATGTCTTAAATAATTTAAATTCTTCGTGCTCAGGTGGAGGAGCGTACTTAATTGCTCAGAGTGGCGGCATAAACGATACAAATTCTACTAGAGCCGATGGATTTAATTTTGATTATTATATTGATAATCTAAGAATGACAGGTGCTATAAATCCACAATCAACAGGAGCTCCGGCATTTGACTATGAAATGGAGTTTACAATTACTGAGGCATATGGATTTTCGTTTATTACTAATTTAAAACGAGCAGCAGATGCTATAGCAAAATATTCTAAAATTAAAAATATAGAACAAGCAGCAAATCATTTTAGTAGACAATTTTTTATTTTAGGTTTAAGATTTTTAGGATACGATAAAGCAGGAAGATTAATAGAAGACACGGGTCAAACTCATCCTAGATATTATGATATTTTAATTAAGGAATTAAAATTTAAAATTGACGGTAGAGCAGTTGTCTATAATATTAAAGCAACTCCTATTCCTATAGCCGAAGGTATGTTTACTAAAAGAGGCATGATAGATAAAGGAGCAAGAAATTTAACCGGCGGCACAGTAGGAGAAGTGTTAAATGCTTTAAAAACTAAATTAAATAACGATCAGGCTAACTACACAGATAAAATAACTTATAATTTTGATTATGTAGGACCAGGAGCAGAATTAATCAAAAACGCTAGTATCATTAGTCCGGCTGATGTTCAAAAAGCAAAATGGCCTATGACTAAATTACAAAATCAGTCACAGGTAAATGTAAAAACAGCACAAAATGCTACTCCGGTAAGCACAGAAAAAATTGTAAGCTTTGAAAGAGAACTTCCTATTACACAGGCTATAAGTCAAATAGTTACTCAAAGTACATACTTAATTGATGCCTTAACAACCGTGTATAAACCAACAAACGAACCGGATAAAAAAACAGATGACTATGGTGAAGTAGAGATACAATCTGAAGCTACTGTAAAATGGATAAATGTAAATCCCTTTATTAAAAATCCTCGTTGGTCGGTAGAAAGAAACGATTGGATTTTTGATATCACGTATAATATTACCCCGTATGATACTCCAATGGTTATAAATCCTGCTTATATAGATAAGACTAAATCTTATTATGGTCCTATAAAACGATATAGATATTGGTATACTGGTGAAAATTCTGAAATAATTAAATACGAACAAAATTTTGATAACTCGTTTTATAACATAGTATTAGATCCTAATTACACATTACAAAAATCAGGACCTATTCCAGCAGCCGGTGATAAAAGAACGTCAGTTGCTCGCACAGGTGAGACCGGAGTAGGATTAGAAGCACAAAATAGTTATGTAACCTCTCTATATGAACCGGGTGCCTGGGCTACAGCACGGTTAGAAATTTTAGGAGATCCTGATTTGTTATCATATCCGATGGTTTCTGGAGATGTAAAGAATTACAATCCTTTTTATGGTCCAGATGGAATTACAATGAACCCATTGTCCGGGCAAGTTTTTATAGAAATAGATTTTAAAGAAGCAGTAGATTACAACAATAGCACCGGTGTAATGGATATAAATGAAAGTATTTTGTTCTGGAAGTACCCGCCCGATATAGCTGAAAAAGTTAAAGGGGTAAGCTACATGATTAAAAAAATTGTAAGTAATTTTAGATCAGGAAAATTTACCCAAGATTTAGAATGTGTAGTAAATACGTATTGGGGAGCAGACAATACTAGTAGCACAACCGAAAGAGAAAAAGCAGAAGGTAATAACGCTGAAACAGCTAGATTTAATAGACAACCTACTGGCTTTGTTAAAGATGAAACCCCGCAAAATAAAACACCGGGAGGAGATCCTTGTGTTAGAAACCCCGACAACAAAGTTTCAACGCCGCCATCAATTGATGACGATGCTATGAGTTATCTAACAAATAATCCAGTGGATTACACTAATTTAAGTGATATAAGAGGACCCTGATGCAAGACAATTTTAAACCAACGGGCCCGTCAAAAGCTAGTAAACCTGACGCAGGCGGCGCCGGCCTACGAGCTACTCCAGTTTTCGGGGTTGTAAAAAACAATATTGATCCTATTCGTGCCGGCCGGCTACAAGTCTATATCAGTGATATAGGAAGTGATGATCCTGAAAATCCTGAAGGTTGGGCAACGGTGTCGTATTTGCCACCTTTCTATGGATTTGTGACACCTAAAGCAGGAGAAACTGGTTACGGAGACTATACAAGTAACCCAACATCTTATGGTTTTTGGAACAGCCCGCCAGATATAGGTACAACAGTAATTTGTATCTTTGTTAACGGTGATCCTAATTATGGATTTTATATAGGATGTGTCCCCAAACCAGAAGCATTACACATGGTTCCTGCTATTGGCTCATCTACTAATGTCATTCTTAACAATTCAGGTGAAGGTAGTGCTTATGGGGGAGCAGAACAGTTACCAGTCACTAATATTAACACAAACAATGAAGCATTGTCAGATGATGTTAATTTTTTAACAGAACCTAAACCGGTACACAGTTATGCTGCTATGATTTATAGTCAGCAAGGATTAATACGAGATCCTATTAGAGGACCGATAACTTCTAGCGCACAAAGAGAAACACCTAGTAGGGTAGGATGGGGAATAAGCACACCCGGCCGACCTATTTTTGCTGGCGGATATACAGATGAATCTATAGCGCAAGCTGTATCAGGTGGCGGCGATATTTATGGTTTAGAAGTTATAGCACGTAGAGCCGGTCATTCGATTGTAATGGATGATGGTAATTTAGTAGGCAAAGATCAATTAGTACGAATTAGAAGCGCCGCCGGACATCAAATATTAATGAGCGACGATGGTCAAACTTTGTTTATAATACACTCTAATGGACAATCTTATATCGAACTCGGTAAAGAAGGTACTATAGATATGTATAGTACAAATAGTTTTAATGTACGTACACAAGGAGATATAAATTTACACGCCGATAATGATATTAATATTCACGCAACAAAAAAATTAAATTTACAAGCAGAAGAAATAAACATCAATTCTGATAAAGCTACATCTCATAAGGTAGGTACAAACTATAGTGTATACACTATGGGAACATTTACTCATAAAGTAGACGGACCAATGAGTATGGAATCAACTGGTGAAGCCAGTTACGCAAGTAGTAGTACTACCTATATTAATGGTAGTAGAATTAATTTGAATACCGGGTCTACTTCAACAGCACCAAAAACAGTAAATGCTATTCCTTTTGTAGCGCATAGTGATACACTATATGACCCGGTTGTAGGGTATGCTGCATGTCCAGGAAAATTGACCAGCATTACTACCAGAGCACCGGCTCATACACCGTGGGTAAATGCTAATCAGGGTGTAGATATAAAAACAAGCAGCAGTGCTAGTAAAGAATTGCCTCCTGCTCCTTCTAAACCAGTAAATGATATTAATAAAGCATCACAATCTACACCTATTGCTAACCCAGTAACAACCGCTGGTGTAGCTACAATACCGCCCGTACCGCAAACAAGCAAGAGTATTAATAATAATACTACCGGGGCACTAGTAGGAGCAGTAGCTAAAAACGCTGCTACCGGTCCTGCTGCAGCAGCAGTAGCACAAGGTAGCGCAGTTATTGCTACTGGACAAGGAAAAGTTGCTGCTTTAGGAGCGCTAGCACAAACACCTGCTCAATTAGAAACAGCCGGGGTACTTAAGCCTGGATCAAGCACCTTAATTAATGGTCTAATAAATTCTGGTAAACAAATTAGTTCGGCGATAACAAACAACTTGTTTACTGGTAAACCGGGATCTGAAAATTTGGGTGCGTTTTTGTCAAGCACTCAATCACAGATTCAAGCACAAGTTTCTAATTTTCAACGTTCACAAACTGCTCTCACTAACGCTGGTATCATAACCGGTAAAGAGGCACCTGAAGCGATAGCAGGTTTGGTTTTATCTGGAGCTACAGCAGGCATAGGACCTACTATCAATGAAGTTAAAAATATTGCGGCATCTGCCGGATCATTTGTAAATGGTCAAATAAACGGTGCTGGTAGCAGCGTGACGAATGCTATTAACGCAGGTAGTCTAGCAGCAGGGCTAGCACAAACTGCTATGGGTGGATTAGGAAGTATTGCTGGCGCAGTCAGCGCAGCTCCGAAATTTGTGGGTGCAGCAGGATTGCAAGCTGCTTCTAGAGGCATAGCAGCAACCGCGTTCAGTGCTATTACCGGATCTTGGAAACCTTTATTAGTAGGTGTACCACAAAATCTACAGGCACTTGCTAGAGCTGGAGCAGCTTTGGGAGAAGCAATATCAAGTGGCACTGCTAGCCCACAGACTATTGCTAATCGTGTGGGAGCAGTAGCATCCGCTGCAGGAGCCAGAGGAGCTACTGGAATAGCAGCAGCTATAGGTACTGGTATTAACGCAGTAAATACCTTAGCTAACGCAACTTCTACAACGCAACTTGTAAATTCTACTAGCAATCTATTAAACGCTGCCGGCAGGGTAAGCAGTGCGTTAGGTAATAAAACGCTTTCTCAGACAACTTCACAAATTTCCGGTGTGCTAAGAACAGGAAATAACCTATTAAATACTGTGAACAATATCAATAACGCTACTAACGTCGGTCAAGTAGTCGCAGGAGCATCAAGTGCCATCAATGCTATCAATAGAATTTCTACTACATTAGGAGTATCATCTAGAGCTAGCGGCCTGATTAATTTGCCAGGAGGACAGATGAGCGTATCATCCATTGTTAATCAAGCTTTAGGCAAAGTAGAATTACCGGGTACACCAGCAATAAAAGCACTAATCAATAGAGCAGTAACCTCGTCTATCAATAATATTCCGGTCACTAAAGGATTAATAGATAATGCGTCATCTGCGTTGACTGGGCAGTTGAGCGGATTACAATCGCGTGCTAATAACCTACAATCATTAGCATTAAATGGATTGCCGCCCGGCGCCGCTGCTCAATTAACTTCAGCTATATCTTCCTTAACTTCAGCAGGATCTTCTCCTATAAAGTTACCAACCGTTGGTCTAAACACCTTTGATAGAACAGAATTAACTTCTCAAATTAATTCATTATTAGGTGATCCTAAAATACCTAGACCCAATTTTGGTGGTCCTTCTACTGCGGCATTAGCAGAGTATGAATCTATACAAGAGCAAAATAAACAGTTTTTTGCGAAACAAACTGAAATTAAAAAACTTCAAGACGAAGTTACCAGAGCAAGACTGAGTTATTATGAGTTGGAATCTACATTACCTAAAGGTGATCCCGCTATAGAATCAGCTAAACAAGAATGGTTGGCTCTAAACGAAGCTTTAATAGCAGCGGCAAAAGAACAAGCGGATCTATTGGTATCTTAATATAAAAATTATAAATAATATATGCCTCAATACATAGGATTCAGTACAATTTTAGCGAATCAGCCAAGGACTACAAATGCTCCCGCCGGCAATGACGGCGGTGTGGGCGGCATAGTTAGACCAGTTGTATCAGGTAAAAAATTTAAATTAGTCGATCAAGCATTGGTGATACAAGATTTTGTAAATGCTCTTAATATACAACAGGGGCAAAAAGTTGGGCAGCCGCAATACGGTACAACATTGTGGGGATTCGTTTTTGAACCAAATACTCCAGATGTTCAATTTGAAATTGAAACCGAAGTTAGAAGAGTAGCTGGATTGGATCCTAGGTTAGTCTTAAACACAGTAAAAGCATACCCTCAAGAAAACGGAATTCTTATAGAATTAGAAGTAGCTGTTGCACCCTTCAACCAAGCACAACTGCTATCAGTGTTTCTAGATAATCAAACCAATCAAGCATTATTACAATAACCAAAAAAACCTGACTTTTTAGGTATGATAAATACTTAAAAGAGATTAGGTATGGCTACAAGTTCACGACAATCATCATTATTCGGTGTAAACGACTGGAAAACTATTTATCAGACTTTTCGTGAGGCTGATTTTCGCAGTTATGATTATGAAACTCTTCGCAAAAGTTTCATAGATTATTTGCGAGTGTATTATCCAGAAACGTACAATGATTATATTGAAAGTTCTGAATTTATTGCGTTACTTGACGTAATCGCATTTATGGGTCAAGGTCTCGCGTTTAGAGATGACTTGAATACACGCGAAAACTTCATAGACACCGCTGAACGTAGAGATAGCGTTATTAAGTTGGCAAACTTAGTAAGCTATACACCTAAAAGAAATTTGTGTGCTGAAGGATTTTTAAAAATTACTAGCATTCAAACTACACAAAATATAACTGATTTAAATGGTATAAATTTAAGTAATTTACCTATATTGTGGAATGATCCTGCGAACACAAATTGGTTAGAACAATTTAATACTATTATAAATGCTGCCTTAGTAGATTCTCAGCGAGTTGGCAGACCGGGTAACGTAAGTGATTTGTTAAATGTAACTACCAGTGAATATAGTTTACGTATTCCTAATACTGTTATCCCAGTAGTACCTTTTTCTTCTACTGTAGATAATCAATCTATGAATTTTGAGTTGGTGAACGTGTCAAGTGTAGATCAGGATTATTTGTACGAGATACCTCCTGCTCCGGCTGGCTTTTTTAATATGTTATATAGAAATGACAAGTTAGGATTTGGTAGTCCTAATACCGGATATTTCTTTTACTTTAAGCAAGGCACATTACAAAATTACGATTTTAACATAGAACAGCAAGTAGCAAATCAAGTGGTCAACGTTGACATTCAAGGAGTCAATAACACAGATACTTGGTTATTCCAACTTAACAATAACAATGGTACACGTTTACTTTGGAAAAAAGTAGATAATGTATACGCAGATGCCTATCTTCAAACTGAATCTAGCGACAGAAAAATATTTTCTGTAAGTAGTAGATTTAATGACCAAGTAAGTTATGTGTTTGGTGACGGGGTGTTTAGTCAAATTCCAGTTGGATTGTTTAGAGCATACGTCCGATCTAGTAATTCTCTAACATACACTATCGATCCTAGTGAAATGCAAGGAATATCTATTTCTTTCAATTATTTGAGTAGAGTAGGTAAAACAGAGACATTAACTGTGGGATTATCTTTACAACTACCAGTAAGTAATGCTCAAGCAAGAGAACCATTAGCAGAAATAAAACAAAGAGCACCTACTAGATATTATACTCAAAATAGAATGGTTAACGGAGAAGATTATAATAATTTCCCCTACACACTGTATAGTTCCATTATAAAATCAAAAGCAATAAACAGAAGTTCTATAGGTGTAAGTAAAAATCTAGACTTATTAGATCCTACTGGAAAATATTCCAGTACCACTTCGTTTGCTACTGACGGCGCAATGTGGAAAAATGACGACAATGGTTATCTTTCTTTAACAATAACCAACGTAGGTTCAATCATTTCGTTTTTATCAGACACTCTAGGAGCGGTACTACAATCTAACAGAGTTAATCAGTACTATGTTCAAAATTTCACAACATACCCTATTAACACTTCATCGGGAGACGGTACAGTATACTGGCAAACTAGTACAGTGGATGCTAATTCGTTAACTGGATATTTTTATAATTTAAACGGTAGCATAAAAGAACCTATTCCAATCGGCACATACTCTACTAATAACGTTATGTATATTTCTGCCGGTGCTCAATTAAAATTCGTAGCTCCTCCAGGTTTTTACTTTGATAAAAATAACAGACTAGTTGCAGGGGTAGCAGGTCCTAGCGATACAACTTACATTTGGACTACTACTTTAAATGTATTAGGAGATGGTTATAACAACGGTGAAGGAAGCTTTGCTAATGGAACCGGACCTGTAACATTAAATGGATATATACCTCAAGGTGCTATACTAACCACAGTACTGCCATCATTCGATAATTCTCTTTCAAATACTATTATAGATGAATGTATAACTAGAATGGAGTTACAACAAAATTTTTCATTAGTGTTTAATAATTCTCTAATGTTAAATCAAGATCGTTGGAGTATCAAACAGTATAATGACACAAATTGGTTTGTTAATTTTTTGAGCATAGGTGACAACAAATATACTATTACGTATAAATCGTTACGTTATTATTTTGGTAGCGTAGAAGATACTAGATTCACATTTGAAAAAGATAAGCAAGTGTATGATCCGTTTTCTGGAAAAATTCTACAAGACAATGTAAAAATATTAGCAACAAATACACAGCCTAATAACAACTATCCTCTAGCAAAAGAAATTAAAGTTAACATCATAGGTCAGACAGTAGAATCAGACGGGTATGTTGATGATTTTGAAGTAGAAATAGCATCTACTGATGTTAACAATAGACAACTAATTTTAAACCCTGATTTTTTTCAGACAGTAACCGGATACGTTACAGGTGGATCAAATATAGGAATATATGTATTTTTTGAATTAATAGAAGATGCTATCAGTTTAAGTAGATATCAAATTGTTCCTTCAAGTGACGTTGTTCAATATCAAACCAACGCACAAATTGAAATAGTAAAATATGATTATCCTTTAGGACAATTATTTTATGCGTACGGTGATAATAAATTTTATAAAACGTTTCAAGATCAAACAATAACAACACCGTTCTATTTGCTAGTAGAACAACCTCAGTACTCTATCAAACCAGGACGTCAAGGACTACAATTTCAATATCAACATAATTCAAATAATACTACTCGTATTGATCCGGCTACAACAAATATTATTGATTTGTATGTTGTTACACAATCGTATTACACACAATATCAAAACTATATCCAAGATTCTACAAATACCGTTCCCATACCACCTAAACCTACAATTAATGAATTGTCGCAGGCATATGGACAACTTAATAATTTTAAAATGTTAAGTGATAGCGTTGTAGTTAATAGTGTAATTTTTAAACCTCTTTTTGGTGCTAAAGCAGCTCCAAATTTAAGAGCAACTATAAAAGTAATTAAAGCTTCAAATACCGACGCGAGTGATAGCGAAATACGTAGTTCAGTTTTAACTGCTATGAATAATTATTTCAATATCAATAATTGGAATTTTGGAGATACATTTTATTTTAGTGAATTAAGCGCATACTTACATGCTGAAGTAGGAGAATTAATTAGTAGTGCGGTATTAGTACCTAACGACCCCACAATGTCTTTTGGAGATTTGTATGAAATAAAATGTGCCCCGTATGAAATTTTCGTAAATGCTGCTACAGCAAATGATGTGTTAGTTATTCCGGCATTGACACCAGCCGAATTACAAATAAGATAAGTAGTATATATGGCAACAAGAATTAGAACCTTAAACTTTTTACCAGAAATATTTAAAACACCTACCAACGCTCAATTTTTGAGTGCTACATTAGATCAATTAGTCGCACAGCCTAGCATAAAAAAAATTGAAGGATACGTAGGTAGTAAATTTGGTTATGGTGTTAATGCGACTGACTATTATGTAACAGAACCTACTAAAGTCCGCACGGACTATCAGCTTGATCCGGGCGTTGTATTTACTAAAGAGAATGAGGGTGTCGCACAAGACTTTATCAGTTATCCTGGCATATTAGATGCGTTAAAAGCAGAAAATGGGTTAACTACTAATAACGACAGATTATTTAATAGCCAATTTTATTCATGGGACAGTTTTACTGACCTTGATAAAATTATTAATTTTAACCAATATTATTGGATTCCAGAGGGCCCTGAAAGAGTAGTTGTAAGTTCTGATACTGTTTTTGCCGAAACAGATTATATTGTATATGATTATCCTAATGGGTATAACATCATTCCAGCATCAGCCGGTGTAACAACAGGGTCTACTAATCCTACATTGACACTATTGAGAGGTGGTACTTATACCTTTGCTGTAAATCAGGGTAGCCAGTTTTGGATACAAGGTGAACCAGGAGTCACTGGCTTTAGTGCGACACAACCTAATTTACAAACTAGAGATGTATACGGTGTAGATAATAATGGGGCAAGTGTAGGGGTAGTAACATTTACAGTACCTCAGCAAGACGCACAAGATCAATATAATTTTCCAGGTAATAATTTAGTTGATTTGGTTAGCTCTACACCATTTAACATGATAGAAGGTCAACTAGCAAATACCGTTAGTATAGACGGAGTAACATCGTTGAACGGTCTTACTGTAATGTTCTATAATACCGGTGTTCCTAATGAAACTGGATATGTATCAAATTATTTTGATTATACCCCCTTTGATGCTAATGAAGGATTAAATGCCGCAGCCTCTATTACGATTACAGCAACAACTGCAGGTACTAATGCTATAACATGCGGTAGTACAAGCTCGTTAACTGTTGGACAGAGCATTACTTTTACTGGGTTGCCGTTTGGAGGAGTTAACCAATATTCAGTTACTTTACCTAACACACTGTATTATGTAAAAAGCATAATAAACAGCACTCAGTTTGTATTGAGTACACAATTAGATTTTTATAACCCTATAGTAGCAACCACTTTAGTTACAGGGCAACAATACAAGATAGTCTCGGTAGGCACAACAGATTTTACACTAGTAGGAGCCGCAAGTAACACAGTAGGAACAATATTCACAGCAACAGGTCCTGGTATCGGTACCGGAACAGCCACAACCGACAGTACACTCATCTTGAGCACATCGTCAGGCTCAATGACAGGTAATATTAATCAAGGTCAATATGAAGAAGGTTTTTATACTTCTGTCAACGCAAATTTTTATACAATCCAGTATATAGGAACACCAGGAAACTATGTAATACGATTAGTTCCGTTTGCTCCTATACCAACAAACGAAAAGATTACTGCTCGTTTTGGTACTCAATATTCTTTAAGAAATTTTTATAGAAATACATTGGGTATTATAAATTTAATTCCTTACATTAGTGCCCCATTAGATACTCTATATTACCAAGATGGTAGTTCAAGCAACAAAGTAGGAATTATCAAATTAATTGACAGCAATTCAAATAATCTATTAAATGTAGAAACTGATATTTTAGGTAAAATTAATTTTACTGCGACTAACGGGGTAGTATTCACAAATGGATTAAAAGTAAGCTTTCAAGGAGACGTAATACCTGTAAGTTACAAAACTGGTGAATATTATGTTGAAGGTGTAGGTAGTAGTATAGTTTTAATTCCCACTACTGATTTAGTATGCCCGGAAGAATATACAGAAACAATATATACTGCCTATGATGTTACACCATGGGATATAGGAGCATGGGAAGGATCAGCAAACGTTCCGGTGTTACCAGACTACATCACTATTTCTAGAAATAGTATTGATTTAAATGCTTGGTCACGAAGCAATAGATGGTTTCATATTGACGTAATTAATGCCACAGCGACATACAACAATAATCCGGACTTAATTACTGATTATACTAATATCAATTTTAAAGCCAAAAGACCTATTATAGAGTTTTACGGAAATCTACAATTGTTCAATTCGGGTAGCGAAGGTAAAAGTCCAGTTGACTATATCGACACAAGAACTACAAATGCTTTTGCTGACGTAGCAGGACAAGAAAATTATTACCCTGATGTTGCTGCTTATACAACAAATAGTGCTACCATTAATGGAGTTGTAAGCGGAACTTCTACTACTATTACTGTAGCGTCTTCTGCAGTTACTGGAACTTTAGTTGTAGGACAATACCTAGCTGATAATTTAAATGTGTTGCCAAACAGCACACAGATAACACAAATAACAGGTACTGCTACATTAACTATTACTGTTTCATGGTCGGCGGCAGCTACGTTTTCAACAACAACTCCTGTATCAATAGTAGCAACTGATACCAATGTAGACAATTATGCTTTATTTGACGGTGCTACTATTATTTTTGCTAATGACACTAATCCTCAAGTTAGAAATAAAATTTATGTTTGTAACTTTGATGAAGTAGTAGGCTCAACAACGCCGGTCATTACCTTAAATGAGATCGCAGATGGGCTAGTTTTACCTAAACAACAAACAGTAATTGTAAGAGGTTATAATTACAAAGGTAGAGAATTCTACTACGACGGTGTAGAATGGATAGATGGGCAAACTAAAATTACAGTTAACCAACCACCGTTGTTTGACATTTTTGATAGCAATGGTGTAAGTTTTGGTGACCAGGAAGTATATTTAGGTACATCGTTTACTGGTTGTAAACTATTTGCGTATGGTATAGGTACCGGTACAGATGACATTGTATTAGGTTTTCCTATAAGATATAGTTCAGTAGATAATTTAGGAGATATAAGTTTTGATGTGTCACTGAATTTAGATACGTTTAACTATGTCAGTTCTACTACACCAATAACACAAAAAGTTAATACAGGTTATGTATATTCTAACACATCTAGAGTTGACTTCACTAGACAATTAGGTTGGCAAACAGCAGTTTCTCCTAGCGTACAGTATCAAATTTTTGATTTTAACTACGACATATCCAATCCTTCTACTGTTTTTGTTTGTGATATTGCTCCAGTCGGTTCATCAACAACTAATTGGCCTACCATTCAAGTTTATGTCAATAATATTGTTCAAGCCACTAGTGACTACACAGTAACAACTACTGCCAATACAACAACAGTAACTTTTAACAGTGTTCTTGCTGCTAATACAGTTGTACAAATTTTGATTTTAAGTGAGCAAGTAAGTGCTACTGCTTACTATTCTATTCCTATTAATCTAAATAACAACCCATTAAATGCCGATATTACACAAGCAAATATAGGAGATATTAGAGGTCAATACCAGAGTATTTTTTATAATAATCCAAACACAACTGGTGAAATTTTTGGACCTAATAATTATCGTGATTTGGGAAATATGGTTCCATGGGGTAATAGAATTATTCAAAACAGTGCCTCATTAGTATTACCTGGAACTTTTTTAAGAAAACAAAATCATAACTTATTCAATTCTTTACAATTTAATAGCAATGAATACATAAAATTTAAAACTTTACTTGTAGATGTAGTTAAAAACGCAAATTATAATCAGCGTTTTGATCCGGCTACTATGCTAGATGACGCCTTATCACAAATTACTGCTAGTAAGAACGAAGATCAACCGTTCTTTTGGAGTGACATGATTCCTTCGAAGGCGGCACAAACAGTTAATACATATACATTTGTTAATACATTAACTACAAGTGTTTATCCTTTAACCAAGGTGTACAATTTTACTGAAGCTAACTACAACGGTGTGTTGGTTTATTTGACTCGACAGATTAGCGGCAATTACGTAACAAGACAACTAATTATAAATGAAGAATATGTTGTTAGTACTGATTCTCCGTCATTAGAAATTTTAATTACGTTATCACCTGGTGATAAAATTACGGTCAAAGAATATACGCAAACTTATGGTAGTTATGTTCCAAATACTCCCACTAAGCTAGGAATCTATCCTAAGTTTATCCCACAAGTGGTACTAGATAGCGAATATAGCACCCCTACATATTTTATAAAAGGACACGACGGATCATATAATAAGTTATATGGATCATATGACAGTGTTAATAACGTATTAGTAGATTTTAGAGATCAAGTATTGCTAGAATTTGAATTGCGTGTATATAACAATTTAAAATTGAGCGTAGATACACCTATTAATGTTTATGACATAGTTCCGGGATATTTTAGACAAACAGATTACTCATATGCTGAATGGTTAGAAATGTATACCCCAGGTTTCTTAAACTGGGTAGGACAAAATCGTCTAAACTATAAAAGACAATTATATAACGCCAATGATGAATATACCTATAATTATAGCCAGAGTGGAAATGCTATAAACAAGCAACCGATTTCACAGGGTTATTGGAGAGGTATTTACGAATATTTTTATGATACAAGCACACCTAATGCCACCCCTTGGGAAATGTTAGGATTTAGAGAAGAACCAATTTGGTGGACTGAAGAATATGGTCCGGCACCGTATACTAGTGATAACTTGATATTATGGAACGATTTAGAAAATGGTATAATAAGACAGGGCGCAAGAGAAAATGTTACTGATGATGCGTACCAAAATCCAAACAATCCTTATGCTCGTCCTGGACTATTAACTATACTACCAGTCGATAGTGCTGGAAATTTAAAATCACCTTTATACAGTGTAATAGGTTCTTACAACTCTAATTTATTTAGAAGAGATTGGAAAGTAGGAGACGATGGTCCCGTAGAATTTAGCTATAGACGTAGTAGCAGTTATCCTTTTGATTTGGTTCGTTTGTATGCTTTGATGAAGCCTGCGGAATTCTTTAATTTAGCAGTTGATTTGGACAAATACAAATTTAATACAGAATTTAATCAATATCTAGTAGACAACCGTCGTCATTTAATAATCTCAGATATTGAAATTTATGGCAACGGTACTGCTAAAACCAGTTACATTAATTGGATAGTTGATTACGAAAAACAAGTTGGTTTGAACGCAACAGAAAATATAACTACTCTGCTAGACAATTTAGATGTTAGATTAGTTTACAGATTGGCAGGATATTCTGATAAAACTTTATTACAATTCTATGTAGAAAAAGGAACACC